>TARA_R110001606_G_scaffold221350_1_pt1 | contig 27380 bp, 32 predicted proteins | sample TARA_R110001606 | Tara Oceans TARA_R110001606 (sample SAMEA4398315) | marine metagenome | biome: Polar Biome; feature: [SRF] surface water layer (ENVO:00010504); material: water (ENVO:00002006), including particulate matter (ENVO:01000060) such as... | depth 5 m
AATTTCTGTGAATAAGATGCTTTTAGTTTACACTTATACCCATCATTATTTTTAGCTTCAATAAAGTTTGTATAATTTTTATAGAATTTTTGTTTAGTTTTTTCATTTACTGAACTTACTTCTTTATTTGTTTTAAATGTGTGTAATTCTTCTTTCTTAACAAAGATATAAATCAATTCAGTTATTCTACTTAATTTAGTAGGTGATGTTTGAAATGGTATAGAGTTAGATTTCTTCCAACATATTATATCTGCTAATGTTAAATCTGTTTCGTTATGTATTTTAGAAACAAGTAAAGTTGGTAATATAGGATTTTCTTTAGCGTAACTTATATTGTAACATATAACACCTTTATCTTTAATAACTCTACTGAACTCTTTAAATTCATTTGTTCTTATTTCTAAGTAATCGTTTTCACTTAAATCATCTAACTCTGAATAACCATTGTTATAATAACAATCACTTCTTTCAGTGTTTATGTTATATGGTGGTGAAGTTATAATACCATCAATAAAGTTATCTTCTAATCTATTTAATGTTTCTATACAATTTTCGTTATATAATGTTTTCATAAGTTATATATTAAGTTTAAAATACCGTTTTTTGTAGGTGGTGTTCTAGTGTTTTAAAACCGAAATATATATACTCTCTACTATCTATACTCTTCTTATGTGGCAAGTTTTGATTTAAAGTCAATAGAACCAGTAACTTACAGAGGCGATTTTTACACTTTTTTTGACAATTGACGATAAACAACCTTACCTTTCTTAAAATTTATATTGTCTGATAATATATAAAAGAAAACAATTATTATGGCTAATATTAAACTTTACACAACACATTACGAAAGAATTATAACTGGTGAAGACCCGATATATAGATTTTCTAAAGACATTAGAGAAAACATTCAATACTCTTTTAAGAACAATAACATTAATATAGAAGGTTCTACTATGAAATCATTAGGATGTTCTTTTAAATCGTTTAAAAAACACATAGAAAGTCAATTTGAAGATTGGATGAACTGGAATAACTATTGTTCTGATTGTTCAACAACTATGATTAATAGTTCTTGGTGTATTCACTATAAAGAAATATTTAAAATAGAAACAAAAGAAGACTTATATAAACAAAATCACTATTCAAATATCATTATAAAATGTTTTAGTGAAATAAATATGTATAATTAAACAAAAGAAAGATAAATTAATATAAAAAGAAAGACAATTATTATGAAAAAGAACATTAAAACACTTAAAGATTTAAACAGATTAGAATTAACTTGTAAATCATTACATTTAAAAGATTATAATGCTTGTTTAGAATACAATAAACTATATGTTATATACGATAAGATTAGATTTAATAAACTTACTCAACTAAAGACATACATATCTACCAAAAGAAAAGAAAAGTCTCTTAAATGAGACTATTTCTTCTTTCTAGATAATATTTTATATTCAAAAAAATAAACTTTAGAAAATATTACTATTCTAAACTTAATATATAACATCATTTTTAATAATCTATTTCTTTAAATCTACCATTTAAAGATTCAAAGGTTGTTTGCATATCTCTTGGTAACATATCTATACCAAAAGACCACATTTCATATATTGCTAGTAATCTTCGTGTATTATTATGGTGACTTCTACTTGAAAATATAGAGTTAATTCTATATTCAAAAGCTTGAACAACATCATATCTAAAAGTCTCAAATAAATCTACAACATATCTTATATCTATTTCTGATATACCTTTATTTCTCCAGTCTTCTGTTATCTTGTTAATATAATTAACGTGCATTTTAGTTTGTTCTTTTAAGACATACCTTTTAAATTCATCTGGACTCATACTTTCTATATCAACATCTAATATATCTTCAAATCCTTTATAACATACTTCAATTTTATGTTTAGTAAAGTCTTTACACATCTTACTTTTAGTTACATCATAAACACCGTGTGTATAAAACTTCATTAAAGAAACTTCTGTTTTAACTCTCACACAAGTATTGAATATATCGTGATGTTTAAGGTCTGATATCTTTAATCTATTCTTTAAACTAAATAATCTATTAATCCAAGTCGGTATTTCTTTTCTAAATATAAACATAAATGTTAATAATATTAATACAAAAGCTGATATTGAACTTCCTTCTAAATTTTCCGCTAATTCTTTTAAAATACTTTCCATTAATAATTACTATTATTTTTAATCATCACAACACTCATCATTACTTTTCTTATAACTAGTATTATCTAAGTAAATACCACTGAAAAAATTACTCTTTACAGGTTTGATATCATCATAGTCTGAATTGTTCGTATCATACTCTGGAAAGACATCTAATGAAGCTTCTAAGTATTTAGTTAGTCTATCACTTAAATACTCAGCATCATCTCTTATATCTTGTCTAAGAAAATTTACTTCATTTAACTCACTTGGTTCTGAATTGTCTGAACTTTTCTTTGAAATAGACTTATTAGTTATTTTAAAATTATAATAAGGTAAAGCTGTATAAGTAACCCATTCTACTAAACAAGGTTGTATATAATCTTCTAATAAAAGAACCATTCTTGCTTCTACCGTAGAGGTTGCTACTTGTGATAATAAAGTGTTAAATAGATTAGAACCTAATATACGTTCTATATTCATATTCTGTGCCTTTATAATCTGTGGATGTATTAATTCTTCATCTACATTTAAATTGACTACTGAATTTCTTTTATAGTAATCTGCTGTTATTAATAAAATTTTGTTATTTGGCATCTTTTATTCTCTTTCTTTTTGTATTGAATTTATCTTTGCTTCACACCACGATTTCATAGACTTACCACCCCATAGTAAATAAGATATCGTACCACAAGCTTTTGAATCACTTGGATTGTAATCATCTTCAGCTCTTGATAAGTATGAATATGTTCTTTTTATTGTATCTAATGATAAAGGTCTTCTTTTAGCTATGTCTTGACCTCTTTGTTTTCCAACGTCAGTAGCACATTTATTACCATTCTTTTGATTCAACTCTATACCACGTTTAGCGTTATTAGAAGCTGACCTAGGATAATCATTCCAAGACGTTTTATTCAAAGATAAATCTTCTGATGTGTTATCATCTTCTTCAACATTATCTAAATTAAAAGTAATTGAATTTTTAAGTTCTAAATCACCTTCAATATTATTAAAGTTCATAAGTCTCGTAAAAGAGTTTTGAATTAATATCTGATAGTTATCTATAACATTATGTTGAAAGACTGCCTCAGCCTCTATAATTTCGTTAGAGGTACCTAATTTACCAGCTGTAGGAACACCTATTGCTGTAGATGATGCTCTATGACCAATAATGATTTGTTCTTTAACTTGATTAGCTAAATCTTTATATCTTTGGTCTGAATCATTTAAATTAAGTGGTGTTATAACTGGTACTTGTGTTTCATCTTCTGATAATGTTAATATTACTTTAGATGCGTTAGCTGAACCAGAATATTGTTGTTCTAATTTCTTTTGAAATACTTTCATTTCTTCATCAGAAGGAACACCTATCATATTAATCATCATAGAAGGTGTGAAACCATTTTTAACAGATGATAAGTGCCATAAGGCTATCTCAGTATCTAAAGCTATATAAGTAGATGATGCTTGATAATCAGGTAAAGGATAAGTATCTTGAGAACCTGGTCTATACATAGGAACATAAACTAATTGTGTTGTCTCATCTTTATATTCAGTAGAGAAACCTTGAACTAATTGTGGTTTATATTTTTCTTTTCTTTCTTGAGACCAGTCTGAACTGATTAAAAAGAAATCAACACCTTGTTCTTGCATTTTAGACATATCTGAATCATCACATAATTCTTTAACCATCCTCACACAAGACCAATCCATATACTGAAATCTAGCAATAGACTTTTTATCTTTAGACCAAGTTACTAAGAAACAAAAACCACCATATAATGTTAAATCATATGCGTTTTTATAAGCTATTTGGTCTAATGTTTCTTTACCATTGATATTAGATATAAATGTCTTTTGTTCAATAGTTTCAAAATCAAAACCTTTACCAGCTGTCATATCTGATTTCTTCTTTAATATAGCAGAGTGTAAAGAACTAGTATTCATCATATCTTTCAATATAGTAGGGTAATCATTATTTAAACCATAATAGATATAGTCTTTATTATTTACTGTCTTAAAAACAGGTGATTCTATCTCAGCTGCTGGAGCTGCTATCATCTGAACTTTAGTATTTTTATTTTTATCCATAGTTTAATATTTATTTATTCGTATGCTATATACGTATTTTCATCATTATCTGTATAAGACGTTCTAACAGGTTTAATATCACCTTTGAAATATACCTTACCTTTTTCTACAATACCATCTGTGAGGTCAATATCTAAGTTTGTAGGGTCACTCATCTGATATATGTTATAATGATAATAACCATTTGGTTCTAAATCAATAACTCCATTAAGTAAATCTTCTACACCATCAGTTTCTTCAATAGTAAATTCATTATATCTACATATATTATTAGATATATCAGTAGCAGTAAATATTTTAGATATTTTTGTATCATCAGATATGAACTCAAATAAGAAATAGACAGGTGCTTCTATAGTAACATTTTCTGTTAAAGTAACAACTACTCTATTTACTGAATTTTTCTCTAATTTTATCATCTTATTTATTGTTTTGTATTATTATATATAAGTTATTAATGTGTGTTTAATCAAAAAAGACACCTCATTACGAGATGTCCTTTAATTGATTAATATAAAAAAGAAATATCTTATCTTTTTATGTTACTGGTAATGAAGCAAAAGCTGAATCACTTACAATAAAAGCTGGTTCAGCTTCTTTACCTGTAATTGATATTGTTGTTCCATTTAAGTCACCATATGCTTTACCTGCACTTTGTGAAGAAGCAGTTAAGTCAGCTCCGTTAGTTTTACCAACAAGCCAATAAGCATCATTTTGGTCTTTTACAATTACTAATAAAGTAGATTGTGCTAAAACCTTTAAAGTGTTTCTATCTGTAGCATCATTCTTAGTAAAGATTAAACTAACAACTTGTTCCCAAAAGTTAGTACCATTCTCTACAGAGTGATTACCTGTTTGAACGAATTCACCTTGTTCGTTTCTTTGTTCAAAAGTGAAGAAATCTTCTGTACCAGTCATTGCTGTGATTATACCATCAGCATCTAATGTGTATGCCTCACCACCGTTGAATGAAGCAATGTATGCTTCTTTTATACCACCTAAACTGTCTTTACAACCTAGTGATATTCCGTTATCTAATATACAACTCATAATTTTTTAATTTTTTTTTATTTGAAAAAAAAAAGGGTGAGGATAAACCCACCCCTATTTTTCGGTCTTTTATTTTATACTGATTAAGCGTTAGTATATTCAACAACAAATTCAGGAAATGCTACTTGAACACCAATCTTAAATTTAGCAATGAATCTTACTTCATCATTATCGTTTGAGTAAAAGATTTTGAAATCTTCAGCATCTGATAATAAATCTGTACCAGCATATACGTTAGCTGATGTAGATAATACTAATCTGTCAGTACCATTTAATCCTCTTACTGCAACAACTTTTACATTAGTACCAGGAACAACTTGAATAAAATCTGTATTCTCAGCTCCAGTATAATGGAATAAGTTAGCATCTCTTAATGCTTTAGCGTATGTTCTATAAGTATCATAACCTACGAATAAAACTAAGTCATCTTTATTGATAATGTCTGTTGGTACAACACCTACCATACCATCAACGATATCTACAACGTTAGCTGCAGTAATTGCAGTTTCAGCTCCAACATTACCATCAACAACTGTTCCTAAAGAATCAATTAATTTAAGTAATCCATCAGCTAAAGCCAAGTTACCAGCTCCAGTTGTATCACCTTTCCAAATGATATCTTCTATCATAGCGTTAATTTTACCAGCTTTTTCTTCTGCGTATAATTGTTCAAAAGGAATTGCTTCATTATAAGAACCAGGGTTCATCATTTTTTGTGTGTAATAAGATTCTAATGTATTTAAACATATAGACTCATTAATTTTAATTGGTGCAACAGAAATTGCTCTTTGTGTTAAAGCTGTTGTTCCATCTGGGTTGAAACCACAAGAACCAGCTTGTCCTACTAATGTAGTATCTAAGATATTGATTGTCGCACTTGACTTAATATCTGGTTGTACCGTAATATACTCCATTGTTCTACCTTCAAGAATTGACTTCTTGATAAGGTCCATTTTGTTCTCATCAGTATATACTGATAATCCACTTACATCTAAACTCATAATTTAATTATTATTTTTATTTTATTTTCTTTTAGAAAGAAATCTAAGTTTTTCCTCTCTACTATTAATTTTTCTTGTTTTATCATTAGAATACTTTGATAACTTAACTTCTTCATCAGCTGGTAAATTAGCTATTTGTGAAACAACTTCACTTAAATTATCAATAGCTGACATAGACTCTGCAATATTAGCTATAGCTTTTTCTAAAGATTCAATTCTTTTTTCTAAAGGATTTTCTTCTTCTTCATCTTCGTATATATCCTTCTTCTTTTTCTTCTTATCTTTATCTCCAGCTTCAACGTCTTCATCTTCTTTCTTTTTATCTTCTTCGTCTTCAGCCTCAACGTCTTCGTCTTCGTCTTTTTTCTTCTTTTCGTCAGCCATTTCTTCTTCAATAACTTCCTCTTTTTTCTCTTCTTCAGTAGCTTCAGTTTCTTCATCTACATCTTTAATTGAAACAATTTTACCTTCAGCGTCTGTTGTTATAACTTTACCTTCAATATTGTGTTCTCCTTCTGGTGCTGGTGTTTCTTCACCTTCTTCACCTACTACATAAACTTGGACACCTTCTTTGATTTCTTCTTCTTTAACTCTAAGAACAATTCCATCAATAGTGGTTACATCAACAAATTTATCTTCAACATTTTCTTCAACTTCTGAAAATAATGTTTTAATCTTGTCTATAAACGTTTCTCTATTCATACTATAATATATATTTTTTTTATTGTGTTCAACTTTTTTTTATTTAGATAAAATCTTAGACACTTTATCAAATATTTCATCGTCTGATATACCTTCTGTATTTAAAATGTCTTGTATATCTTTATATGAACTATCAACGTCTTCTGATTTCATTTCTACTATGTTTTTACTGAATACTCCTTCTATACTAAATCCTTGAACTTCACCAGACTTAACTTTAGACCATAATTCATCATTATCTACTTTATATGAAACCATCCAAGTAGATTTAGGTATATCTTTAAAACCTAAAGCGTTTGATTTATCATTTTGAGGGTCTGTTACTATCCAACTTTCAACTACAGTAACACCTTCCATATCACTTTCTTGATGTTCATAATTAGTAGATTTAGTTTTACCATTTTTAGCAAATATTTCTTGTGACTTAATAACAGTTTCTTCTGTAAAATATACAAAATAAGGATTACCTTGAGCATCCATACGTATAATCTCTTGATTAGGTATCATAGCTGGTCCTGTTACTATACGTTTTTCATCATCAGTTGATTTAAAACTAAACTTATTGTTATCTTTACTAAAATACATAAAGTTTTTTTCAATTGCTGGTTGTGAAACAAATGATATAACATCTAATTCGTTGTCTTTATCATTCTCATCAATAAACAATTCTATTAATATCTTTTTATTTTCCATATTCTAATATATATCTTTTTATTATCTGTTTAATTTTTAACCTATTTGACTTAATTGTTGTATATTATTAGCCGTATTCTGTGATGTTGTAATTTCACTTTCTGTAACATAAGCTCTAATTGGTATATTAGTACCAAATATTTCTTTACCTGCACTTCTACCATCAAATCCTAAATCAGGTGCTGTTTGTTCTGTTGTAGGTGCTGGTCCTGATGCACCACCACCATCAGCATCTAATTGAGGTGCTGGTTTTTTTAATAAAGTATAAGCTTGTGCCATATTAGCTCCTATCTGTAGAATACCTGCTGCAAATTGTGCTGCTCCTGCCGCACCAAAGGTAACAGCATTCGTTGGGTTAGCTGCTGAAGATGCTACTAATGCTGATATAGCTCTTGCTGTATTAACAGCTATCTCACCTAAAGCAACAGCCTTTTGTATGACCATAGCAGCTTTACTATCTTCACCTAAAGCACCAACTAATGAACTACTAAAGTTTTTAATTTGACTATTAAGTTCTTTTTCAATATTTACTTTCATTTTAGCAGAATCTTTATCATCTTGTTCTTGTTGTGCTTTAGCATTTGCGTTCTGTTCTATCAATAATTCATCTGCTTCTTTTTTAGCATCTAATTTAGCCTTTTCAGATTCTTTTTGAGCCATTAATAAAGCGTGTTCTTGGTCTCTAAATATTTGATTTTCTTGTAATCCTAATTCTTGTAATTTAGCTAATTTTCTTTCTTCAGCTGCTATTTTAGCATCAGCTAGTTTAACAGCACTTTCTTCTAATACTGAATCTAACTCTAATTGTTGGTCTACTAAAGCCGCTTCTTTTTCATATTGTTCTTTACGTAAATTAACATCATTAACTATTTGTTCAGCTCTAATACCAGCATTCTCATTTCTAAATTCAGCTAGTTCTATTTCTTTCTCAGTGATTAAATCTAATATTTCTGTACCTTTACCTTCTAAAGCTGCTCTATCTTTTAATAATTGTAGTTCTTTTTGTGCTAAATTAACAGCTTGTGCAACTCTATTAGCTTCTATTCTAGCTATCTTTTCGTTAGCTTGTATTCTTTCTTCTAATGATTTACTTTCATCATCTCTAATCACCTTTAACATTTCTAATTGTGCTAGTGATTTAGCGTTTTGAACTTCTTGTTCTCTTTTAGCTCTAGTTAATTCTTGTTCTCTACGTGTTAAATCAGCTAAAGCTCTACCCATTCTATCAGCTTCTTCTATAACTTCTGATATAGCACCACCTATAGCAACAGCTGTATCTACAACTGTATCTATTGACTTCTTAATAGTCTCAGCATTTTCTCTTAATTTCTCATTAACCTCTTCTAATCTTAATGTTAATTTAGCTGCTTCATCAGCATCACCTGTCCATTCATTCCAAGCTATACGAACTTTCAATACACCTTTTTCAATACCAAGTATAAGACTTGACCAAACTGCCATATATGGGTCAAATACTACTGTTTTAAGAAAATCAAAACCAGCTTCTATACCAGCAACAATATTATCCCAAGCTTCACCTGGTTTTTCTATAGCAAACAATATTGCGTCAAATACAGCGAAGAAAGCTTTTTGTAATGGTAATAATAAACCTTTAAGATAAGCAAAACCTTGACCCATCTTATCAGATGCTGCTTCATTGTTACTAAACATTTCACTTAATAATTGAACAGCTACTACAACAGCTGCTATAACAGCTCCTATAGGATTAGCTATAACGGCTTTAAAACCACCTATTAAACCTTTAACACCTCCTTGTGCTGATTGAAATGCTCCTTTTAAACCACCTGTATTAGTACCTACTTTTTCTACTTCTTTAGAAGCACCTTCAGCTGAATCAGCAATACCATCAAAAGACTTTTCTACTTTATCAGCACCTTTTACTTTATAATCTACTTCAACTGTTGTTTTCTTTTTCGCCATACCTTTATATTAATTTATTATTATTCTACGTCTTCTTGTTGGTGGTGTAGAACCAGACGCTTTTATTTCTATACCTCCTGTTCTTGATTGTGTCCAACTAGCTCCACCATATGACCTAACGGTTGAACTACTAACAGATAAAACTGGACTTGTAGCACCCCAAAACCAGTCAGTAACATTATGTCTCCATTCTCTTGTTCTTGTTGTTCCTGTTGGTATTTGAATTCTAGCATTAGCTGTTGTGTTTGTTGCCATACCATAACCTTGAATCATAGAACCAGTTGTTAAACCAGTCAGTGTTGTTGTATTATTAACAGCGTTTGTTAAGTTTTGATTTCTAACACCAAAACCACTTGAACCACTAAAAGAAGTCAATGTAACTGAAACTGGATTCCATTGTCCTGAAGCTGCTTGAAAAAATTGATTAACACCACTTGATGGATTTAATAATCCAAAAACAGCTACTCTAAAATTATTATTATTATATTGAAAAAATTGATTCATAACATCACCACCATAAGTAGGTTGTGAAATAGCTGATGTTCTATTTTTAAACATAACTAAAGCCATTAAGAATTCATCACCTCCTCCTAAATTATTAAAATTAAAACTTATATTACTATTACCTGGTGTGCCACCAGCATAAAATCCTTGATTTGTTTTTACTAAAGCCATACTTATAAATTATTTACATTTATTTTTTCTAATGCCATACCGACTATATTTTCTAATTCAATATCAACAAGATAACTATATGGTTTATTATTAAAAAATTCTAATATAGTTATTGTACCATCTTGTAATCCTTCTCTATTTTCTTCTATAAAATTTTCAAAAAAAACTTGCCAGTTGTCTATTATATATTGTTTATCTTCTAATGTATCTACATATCCTATTGTTTCATATTCTAACACACTATCTTTAATTTGTTGTTTCTCTACTATATAATATTGCATAATAATTTAATAATATTTTTTTTATACTTCTGTGTATCTAATATCTAAGTTTAAATATACATCTGTACCACTAGCTGCACTTACTTCTAACCATACATAAGAATTAGCTGGTATATTTGTATTATTTATTGTAGCTACATCACCAGTTGTCGTGCTTGTTGTTTGTTCAGACGAAACTAAAGACGTTCCAGCAGCATCTCTATCTGTTGAATATTTAATATCATATGTTGTGTCTGGACTAGTTCCTGTTGAAACAGATATAACTTCTTGTATTACTATAGCAACATCTGTTCTAAATATTGTTATATCATCATTTACTGCTGGTTCTTCTAAAGTTAAACCTCTATTTAAAGTTTGAGCAACGATATTATTAACTACTGAACTATCTCCTATTTTAGTTATCTGAAAGTTGTTTAAAGCATAAAAATTAGAATTCACAGAAAAATTTGCAGTGCTATCTATCCAAAACTCTACATAATCACCTACTACTAATTCAATATTTGTTACTCCTATTGGTGTGTCCCAAGAACTCGCAAAATCTGTTCCTGTAACTCTTTGTGTAACTCCGTTTTTCTTACAAAATATTTGAATCCATCCACTTCCGTTGTCTATAAATATTGTATTTGTAAATTGATAAACTCCATCACCAGAAGCATTAACCGTAAATCTATGAGTTGTATTGTCCCATTCACCATTAATATCAAATCCAGAATCAACATAGTCAATTCTTTCTGCTGTAGAAGTAAAACTTTGAGTAGTATCCATTTGTCCTTCAACAAGAACCGTAGTTCCTATACCAGAACCACCTCCACCACCTGTAGAAGCTATTACACCACCAGCAGAAATAGTTATATTAGAACCAGCTGATATTGAATCTAAAGTAACATCAGCGTTAGTTGATATAGTGTCTAATTTAGTACCATCAGTAGCTATATCTCTACCATCTACAGTTCCTGTTACAGAAATATTACCATTAGAAAACGTTAGTGAATTACTATTTAAGTCTACTGTTCTATTTCCTGATAAAGTACCATCAGCAGTGTATATAGTATCACTAGTACCACCACCTCCTCCACTAACGACAACACCTAAGTTACCACTAGCATCTAAGTTTATTTGTTTGAAAAAGTCAAATTGATTATTACTCATTTTATTTTATCTATTTTTTTATCCGTTATATACTTTTAAATAACCTTCTGGTGTTAATTGTATTTTTTTAAAAGTATTATATTGATTAACACCTTTTTCTATAGGTGAGGTAGGACTACTTTCTATAACAATTATAACATTACCATCAACGTCTAATTGAATATTTTCAAAGAATTCCTTTTGATTATTTACATCCATATCATTATATATAATTTAAACTTTTCTGTTTATAAGTGGCTTTTTAAAACCAAATATCTATACTCTATATTCTATATACTCTTCTTATGTAGCAAGTTTTGATTTAAAGTCAATAAAATCAGTTACTTACAGAGGTCATTTTTGATTAAAAAGATGATAATGCACTTCTTAACCAACCACTTGCTGTCTTAATATAAACATAAGAACCATCATAAGATATTTCACCAGTCTCACCATTAGTATCTGATGTTCCTGTTGGTATATACGTTTCAGTAATAACTAATTTAGGTACATAAACTGTCTTATCTTGTGTTCCTGTTATAAGAGTACCACCTAATATAACTGACCTATCACCACTTATATTATTATTAGTACCACCTACAATAGAAGAGTGTAATCCAGAGTTCGTATTAACACTACCACCTATAATAGTTGAATATTTACCACTTACTGTATTATTACTACCTGCTACTATACTAGCATTTCCATTACCTGTTATAGTATTAAACGAACCACCTAAAGTACCACTATTACCAGCTGTTGTAGAGTTGGCTTCACCACCTAATATAGTTGTACCAGTTGATGTTGTGTTTATTGTATTAGAAGCTCCACCTAATATACCAGAATAACCACCATCGTTTGTATTAGACACACCAGTTGTTATAGAATAATAAGATGATGCTGTGTTTGGTGCTGCTGAATTTGATTGAACTACACTATCTAAACCTGTACCAGGTAACCATAGATTAGTAAAAGTAATACCATCTATAACTAAATCACCATCTATAACAACATCATTATTAAAAGAAGCTGTACCACTAACAGATGTTGTACCACTTATTGTATTAAAACCACTAATAGAATTAACACCATCAATATAAGTATTTTCAGTTAAATAGTTAGCTCCATTTAAGTTGTTATTACCACTAATAACATTCGTATTACTTGAACTAACTGTTATACCACTACCAAAAACATTGACATTCGTTAAACCACTACTCACAGAGTTGTTATCACCTATAACTAAAACGTTATCACTATTATCATATACATTATTACTATCACCTAAAATAATAGAAGACACATCAGCTCCTACTTCGTTATCATCACCTAAGACCATAACATCTGGTGATTGTGTTGGTGTTGATATATTAGATAAAAACGGTCCAGTTGAAGGTGTAGTTACTTGATAAGTTGGTGGTGCTGTAGGATATGTTGATGTTGGATTACTTGTTGATGTGAAACTAGAACCTTGTTCTATTCTCAATAACTCTACAGTCGTTAAACCATCTTCTAAAGGTTTGTAATCAATTACTTTATTAATTATATAATAACTATCTTTTACAAAAATTCTAACGTTTAGATTGTCTTTAATTAAGTTTATATCAACTTCTCTTAAATAGAATTTACTTGTTACTAATTTACCACTACTAATTTGATTATAATAATTTCTCCAATATCTATTGAATAAGTTATTACTTGTTATAGAATTAATCTGTGGGTAAAACTCATAAGTAATTTCACCATAATGTATATCTATAGTAGGGTCAATAGGATTATTCCAATGTCCTGCGTATGGATAATCATTATAACTTTTAATAACACCACCATAATCAACAACTAAATTAGAACCGAAGTTACCATCAGCAAGTCTTGTTCTAAGTCTACCACCCCAATAACATAATACAGGTTTACGTAGTCCTTCATTAACAGATACAGCAGGTACAATAACATCATCACCACCAGTTTGGCCACTATAAACTAAAGGAACTGTGCTAAAAGGTGATATTATCTTTTTAGTTCCTTTTACAAAGTCATTATCAAAGGTAATTAGTTTCTGACCATATATATCACCAGTTCCTTTTAAATACTCTTTATTATATTTACCACTTGATGCTTCAATATCATTGGCTTCTGTATAATGGAATAATATTTCTTTATTATGTAGGTCTGTTAAAAACTCTATTTTATCTTCAGAACTATAATCTTTCTTTTGTGTCCAGTCTGTAATCTCTGTTGAACCTTCATCATAGAAATCGTCTCTACTATCTAATAATAAAGTTTTAGATTTAGTAGGATGTTTTCTAATATAAACATTATATCTTTTGATAATATCACTTATAATATCTTTTTGTTTAACATCTTTAGGTAAATAGTTATTTACTTCTATCTCTCCACCATCATCAATTATTTCAGAAACTAAAGTATTGTTATAAAATGCCGCATCACCATTTCTATTAAAATCTAATCTAATATCAGCCGCACCCATTTCGTGTCCTCTATTTCTATTTGCACCATAAAAGTATGACCACCCAAAGTTAGTTGTTGAGTTCCATATTTCAAATACTATTCTAACTTTTTCACCAACTGCTATAGTAGATGAATTAAATTCAAATTTCAAATCCATCGGACCAATAGTTTTTGAAGGTGTCAATGTACCAGGATAACTAGCTCCAGTTATCCAAAGGTCATCAAAATCTTCATATTCACCCATATATAATACCTTTTGTCCTATAACAGTACCAGAACCACCTATTAAAGATACTCTAACACCACCATAAACAGGACCAGAAGGAGCAAATTTAGAATTATTTTTTGATAATTTCATTGGATAATTCTGATAAACAGCTGGGTCAGGTGAAAAAGAGTGGTCTTTAGTATAAGTTATAGTAAAGTTACCTTCTACAGTAAACTTATATGAACCTGTATTTGGTGATTCCCAATAAGAATAATCTAATAAACCTGGGTCGTTTTGTGAGTGTTGATATAATCCTGTATTATCAAAATGTTTTGGAGGACTTACATCATTAAAGTTCATAGCGTGTCCAAAGTTTGGATTAGTATTAATGACTGTATTCTTATGTGAATATACACCTACTATTTCTGGTGTGGTTTCTACTACACCTACGTGAAATTCTCTCTGAACAGCAACTGCTGGTGGTATCTCAGGTGTATCACCATCCCATAATATGATTTCTTTTTCATAAATATCATTATTCATAAAAGAACCTTCTAAGTGATATCCTGCTTTATCAGCTATCTTACTTAATAATGCTTTATGGTAAAAAGCTGGTTTAAAATCTTTAGTTTCATAACCTTTAGTTTTCTTTTCCATTAAAGGATATTGATATACATCAGACCATATGTGATTATCCCAAGCATCTTCTATATTAGTAGAATTATATGTGTGGTCTAAGTCACTGAAATCTAAATCATCTGCTATATCAGCGTTACCTCTAATCAATTTATCACCAATAGTCTGCATAAAATCAATAGTGTCATCAAAAACAACAACATTATATTCAATTTTATTACCTTGTAAATCAGCGTTATTTAATTTAATAACATTTCTTAATTGTAAAAATCCTTCTATTACTGGTGTGGAATCAACCAATACAAGAGCAGAAACTCTTTTATTTGGATTGAATATATCAAATGAACTATTAACATCAAATAAATTACCAAAAGTAATATTATTTTTATCAGTACCAGGTAAAGTTATTGTCTTTGAATAATTACTATTCTTTTTATCTATATTTCTAATATCATCAATTGAATATTGTAAAGCTATTGATATACTATCTTTATTTAAATCTAATGACACCTGATTTGGGTAATCACCTACTATAAGTTCTACTCTTTTCATATTTACGCTCTTTGGTTTCTATCATTTTGACTATATTCAAATGATATTGTATAATTAATTAATTTAGTTGTTACTTTCTTCTTCTCTTCATAAGAATTAGTTGTTATATTAATAGCTCTTAAATCACCATCAGGGTGTAGATAATAAACTTCAGGACTTCTTAATAATATTTGAACTAATTCAGTTTCTGTTTCGTCTAACCAGTCTGTTGTAACCGTCATTTTTTTAGTTGAGACTATATCATAAGTTGTTGAACCTCTATCAAAACTATTATAACCCCACGTAGATGTGCTATCATCAAATGAACCAAAATTTTGATAATAATTACTTCTTTTACTATCAACAGTTGTTCTTGAAACTCTATCAAATGTTATTGGTAAAAATGAACCAAATCTATCCATATAAAATAAATTTACTTTTTCATATTTACTACATTTATCAACAATATTTAATGTTTGTATCGGTGTTACTCTTGTTATACCTACACCTGGATTACCGTGAGCAGCATAATATTCAATTGATGTTGTATTAGAATCAATAGCTGGTAAAGAACCTGATAAAACATAACCATTAATACTAGCTGCTTCAGCGTCTAATATATCTTTAGGTCCTAGTTTCATTCGTTTTATTTGATTACCAAAAGAAGCAGCTAAATCTGGTAGACTATAAAAGAAAGAACCTTTATTTGTTGTAATAACATAACCATTATGATGATTAGATTCACTATATGTATTTAACCATACATTAGAATCAACATTAACATCATATGATGTAGGTATATTAGATAGAAATTTTTTAGGAGATGTAAAATAAAGATTATACTCACCTGAATTCCAATTTCTAAATTCATTAAAACCTTGAACTCCTATCCAAGAAATATAATCATTATTTTCAATATCAGATTGATATATTGTTCTTGTCTCTGATGTGTTTTTCAATGTAACTACACCACCTTCAGGAGTGGTAGAGGTTAGCCAGTCTTTATCCAATACAATTTTCTTATCATCTGGTATTGATATTATAGTAGCTTCACCATTATATGATGCGTGTGTAAAACCAGGGTCTTGTTCTACAATAACAACATCACCTACCTTAAAAGGATGTGATTCATCAGAAAAATTAGGATAAGCCGGTACAGGTGATGTGATAAAAGCTAAATTACCAGGTGGATAAGTACCTATAACTTGATTATCTTCAAATCTCCAAGTAAGATTATCCATTTGTTCAGTAACATCTATATACCACTCTCTATTGTTATCTACACCAGTATAACCATAACCTAATGAATCATATGTAAAATCAGAATTTATTTTACTTTCAATATGTCTATGAACATCTATAATACCATAACCATCTGGATTTGGTAGAATTACTAAAGAACTTATTTTAAGGTTTTGTGGAATACCTGATTCAATTATTTTAACATATATATCAATCAACCATTTAAAATTACCTGATTGTTTATTTGGTGATGACAATACTATTATATTTTCGTTATATACTGGTAGAAGACCTGTAGGTGCGAATTCTACTGTTGTTGTATTTCTTGTAATATCTGGCATATTTTCTTATTATTTTATCTGTTATAATATATATTAGTATATTATATGTTTTTATCGTTTGAAACTATAATTAACACTATCTGATGATTTAAATCCTTTAGGTATCTCTACAAATAATTCTTCTGTTATAGTATCAACTATCTCATTACTAACTTTTTTAAATTCTCTTGTCTTAAATACATCTTCTGACACATCATAAGGTTCATCTAAATACTTGAAATAATACATTAACTTAATATCTATCTCTAAAACCTTATTACGTTTAACTAAAGATGTATCAACAGACCTTCTTAAAGCACCTGTATCAATTAAATCTTTATCAGTTATTTCTTTCTTAAATAAACTGGTTATTTTTCTTTCTAATTTTCTTTTCTTTTTTCTTAAACTACTCATATTATGCTACATTTGTTATTATTCCATTACTAACAGTAACTGTATCACCATCACCGTTTGTAAAAGTACCAGTAAAACCTGATGTATTTTGTGTAGTTACTAATTCACATACTTCTAAATAAGTTCCTTCAGACGTTATAACAACTCCTGTATCACCGTTAATACCACCTACTTCTAATACAACTTTAACAATGTCATTTTGAGCTAAATCTAATATTAAATCTAATTGACCTGTAGATGCTTTAGCTGAACCAGCATTTCTACCATAATGTTCTAAAGATTGATATGATTCACCATTAGCATCTGCTGCTGTTACACCATTAACTGTTACAGTTACAAGAGGATTAGCTCTTGCAGTGTTACTAAGAGCACTAATAGAAACAGCTGTATTAATTCTATACCTACCAGCTTGATTAACTCTAACACCATCTGAAATTATTGTAAATTTAGTTGTATTACTATTCTCTGATTCTATTGTAATAGGAATTACTTGGTCAGCTGTAGCATAAGTAGCTGTTAAATCTCCACTAACTTTTGAACCTCTACAATAATCAGCAGTGAAAGTAGGTATATTGTTTATAGCTGTATCTAAATCACCTTTAGTTATTAAACTAAGTGAAGTATAACCTGCTGAATAATCAGCAAAATATTCTATACCTTTTTTTGTTGTTCTAATATCTTCAAAATATGTATCAGGACCAATAGAAAAGAAACCATAAGTGTTACTATTAATAGTAACTTTATCAGGCCATATTGTTATAGAACCACCAAAGGCATTACCAGGTGTTTCATAGTTCATTTGAAAGTTTGTAGAACCTAAGAACATTTGACCTTCATTACCATTACTATTAGTATGTTTATATTCAATAAAGTCACCATATATTTGAAAGAAACCTTCTTCATTAACAGATGTATCTTGTCTATACATTTTTAGTTTAGTATCATCAATTGTATAATAAGACTCTTTTAAAAATGCACCTGTGTTTGTTTTTTTAAGTTCTAAACCACTTTTAGTTGTTATAAAAGAACTATCATCTACACCATCACCTAATACTTGTGAGTTTAAGTTTGAATCAAATGTTAAAGTGTTTAATTCATTATTACCTAAATCATCATCAAAAGTAATTAAACCATCATATCTATCTATTTCAAAGTTACCACTATCTACAGTTAAGTATTCATATAACTCAAAATCAGAATTGTATGTTGTGTCAATATCTAATTTAAAACCAGCTGGATTTAAAGAGTATGAATTCGTTGTCGGAACACCTGGTGATGAAAACTCTACATATCTACCACCTGGATTATCTGTTACTTCTAATTTATAACCAGAGTTTGTATATTTTTGATTACCTTCAATAGACACTATATTATAATTAGTTAAGGTACTTGCTAAAGTTCCTACTTGAAATGGATTATAAGCTCCACTAATAGTTGTTGATTTATTTAAGGTACCTCCTATTTCAACATCACCACCTGTTGATATATTTAAACCATTATCAGCAGTAACTGAACCACCAGCTAATGAAGATAAATCTGTTGTTAATGTAACACCATCATTTCTTGTCACCTCTAAGTCTGTACCGTTTAATACACTTGTAGTAACAAAGACATCAGGTAAAGAAGATAAATCAGTTGTTAATGTAACACCATCATTTCTTGTTAATTCTAAGTCTGAACCATTTAAAACACTTGTCGTTACAAAAGTATTAGTATCATCAATTAAAGAAGATAAATCAGTTGTCAATACAATACCATCATTTCTTGTTAATTCCAAATCTGTTCCGTTTAATATACTTGATATAACGAAAGTATCTGGTAATGATGATGTATCTATTGATATTGTTTTTACAGTACCATCTGTTGTCACTGTTATAGGTGATGTACCTATAACATCTGTCACTAATACAGGACATAATACATTTACATCAGGACAATTAATATCAGGAAACTCAAAACCACTTATATCAGTAGCAGGAATACCACAAAATGATGTTAATACAGGTGTCATTAAAGATATCTCACATAACCAACCACTTACTTCTTCATCAAATTCTTCTGTAAAAGCTTCAAAGTTAATATCATCAATTATATTCAATTGACTATTTACATAATAAGGATGACCTTTAAATTCAACGATGATATCTTTAAGTATATCTATAGTATCACTCAATACATCATTTTCATTACTCTCATCTTTATGAACTAAGTCAAACACTCTTACATCAAAGTTAATTTCAAAGGTTTTATAACCAGTATCTGTTGATGGCATATTAGCTGTAACAGGATTAACCCATAATACAGGGTGCATATAAGCTTTATCAGCTCCTATTTCCCAAGAGTCACCTACACCAAAACCATTAATCTGATAATGTCTTGTTGCTATATCTTTAAATACACTTACTAATTGATTTATTGTTTGTATCTTCATATCTTTTATTTTATTTATTTATCTAACACCTCTATTATAGAAGTTAAAATCACCTTCTGTTTTTTTCCAAGCTCTTGTTCGTTGAGCATTTCTAAATATATCAAAATTACCATTTACATATTTCCAGTAATCAACAGCATTAATATCAACTATCATACTACCTTGTCTATTAGGTCTAACTTTAACTCTAATAGTTCTAACCATTAAACCAGTATCTACGTGACCTTGTTTTTCTATTTGTTTCTGTAGAACTCTTGTTAAGTCTCTTTCTATCTCTCTAGTTTCTCTTCTAGTTATATCATTAGTTTTACTACGTTTAGCTAAGTCAATTCTAATCTTACTTTTTAAAGTTATAATATGTATTAGTTCTTCTTTCATTATCTATGTTTTCTCATCATTTCTTGTCTCTTACGTAATCGTTCTTGATAATCATCTCGTTCTTTCCAATACGATAAAGTATTTAAAGCACTTATGTATGTTATCTTATATACTTCTTCAAATTTAGTTATATCACCATTAGCTAATCTTTCTATTAATGAGAACCACTTCCATCTACCATCAAATTCAGGTGCTGCTGGTCCGTCCATAACATTGTCAATTTCTTCTTCTTCTTTTTTACTACCAAATAAACCACTAAAATTATATGTAATTACTTCTCGCCATTTAAAAAAAAAAAGGCTCATCTTAATTACTTGTTCAATATTTAAATTTTCTTTAAATAACTTTATTCTACTATTAACTAAATCAGAATTAAACTCTTCACCTTTAGGTCTTAATATAACAGACAATATAGTTGGTATAGCACTTATACTTGTTAATTTACCTTTTTCAATAAGTGACTCAATACTTACATATTCACCTACAGTTAATTTATTAAGATTATCTGATAAGTGATATTCTACATCATCTATAACTACTGACTTTAAATCTAATTGTTTTGGTGTTGTGTTTAAGAAACTCATCTGACCTATGATATCGTTTATATCACTTATTTTAAGAAACTCTTTTATATCTTCTAAATTATCATTACCAAATATGACTAACATTCTTAAATAGTATTCTATAGCATTATCAAAAGAATTAATATCTAACTCTGATAATTTAATAAATTCATCTAAAGTTACATCTGACCATTCTTGTGGTATTAATATTTCTTTCTTCATAACATAATATATATTAATTCTTTTTCTGTTTATTTAGTGTGTTAAAAACCGAAATATATATACTCTCTACTATCTATACTCTTCTTATGTAGCAAGTTTTGATTTAAACATAAGTATATCAATAGATTACAGAGGCGATTTTATAACATTCTAGTGAAATTTCCTTGTTGATATTCAAATATCATTTTATAAGCCATAGCATCTGAGAAGTCAGGTGAGTGACCTAATATCTTCTTCTGTTCTGCTTTAGAATTAATCTCCATTTTACTTTCACTATGTGCTCTAGTTTTACGTTTAATAGAAAGTAATTCAGCTTCTAATTCTTTCTTGAACTTATTAGTTTTAATCTTTATCTTACCATCTCTTATTAACTCACCTAACTTATAATATAATTGTGATTTAAGATTTATATAGTTTTCTTTTTTAAGTACCTTACCGTTGTTTATAATAGCTCTTGAACTTTTTAAATATTGTTTAATATATTGACCAACACCATCACTATCATATGATATGTTTCTAGTTTGAACTTCATATTGTTGAGCAGTTAATTTAATCTTGTCTAATACATTCTCTTCTGATTTAACTTTAATTATATCAATAACATCATTACCTTGCCATACGAATAAAATACAACCATCTTGTTTAAAGGCAATATCTACAGAAATATATCTTGTTGTATTAGTATTTTGATTAATAGATAAATCATACATTTCTAATATATCATCAGATGACACTAAGTTGTCAGGGTCGTCCTGTGTTTCCCAATTACCTAATAGTAATCTACTTACTTCAGAAGGTGATAAAGTTCTTCTAAGGTTCTCTATATAACTCTCAGATAAATATGGATTGTCTAAACCAGTAGCATTAACGAACTTTCTATAATAAGGCATTCTTTTTTCTTTATCAGCTAAATAAAAATCATCATATAAGAAATTACGTGAAGGATTACAAGTCATTATAAGTAAAGGTTTAAGTTTATATGTTTCATTTCTCCATCTACCTATTCTTGATTGTAATATCTCTTTACCAGTAGATGATGTTTCACCTGCTTCATCAATAACAGCAAATGTTAATAGAAGACCACCTAAACGAGTATAATTAGGGTCTGATGGTATATGTCTCAATTCTTGAAACACTATCTCAGAACCATTATAAAAGGTTATCTTACCATCAATAGGATTATACTTATAATGTTCATCTTTCTTTAAATTGAAATTAGGAAATACTTCTGATAATAAAGTTACTACAGTTGTTTTCTTTAAAGTAGTTAATTCATTTCTACATAGACCTACTCTAATACCTTCATATTGAAGACACTTAATAGTTATCAATGAACCCATCAAATAAGTTTTAGCAGCACCAACACCACCACCGAAAAGTATCTCAGTGGTTTTTTCATCTTCAAATAATTTAAAGACTTCGTGTTGTTTCTTTGTTGGCTTAAAGTTTATTGTCATTATTTATTCTCGTATTCTTCTACACAACCTTTATATAAGTTAATATACTCTTCTATATTTTCTATACCTTCAAATGAACTAGTATCTTCATCACGAATAGTTTCTAATCTTTCAATATATGCTTTAAAAACATTATACTCTTTTTTATTTTTTATTTTTTTTACTATAATTCCCATCTTTATTAATTCTTTTTTTTATTTATTAATTAGTTTTTTTATACTTTCTATTAGAAATATAATATATTGTAATTCTAATTCATATGAAGAACTTGATTTAATCAATAGTTGTTCAAGTTGTTTTATTTTATTTCTCATATCTCAATATCACATACACATTGACCATCTTCACAGTCAGGACAACCACCTTTAAAATTATCTTCTATTACATCATCTGGATTAACATAATTTATTGTTATACCTTTATGTTCTATTTCACTTTTTTCAGGTGCATAAGAACCTGTAACTCTAGCTAATTGGTCTAAAGCTTTTAAAGCTGTAGGATATTGTTTTAAATCTTTTGTTAAATACAATATCTCTTTTAATTCGTTCAATATCTTTTCTCTATTCATAATTATTTTCTTGTCAGTTTTTTTATCTAATTCTTTATTTCTTCTATTTAGTTCGTATATCACATAAGGATGTCTAACTAATAAATATCCATTTCTTTTATTGGTAGCATCTATATTACCAGGATAAACTTTTTTATAAGCCTCAGTCGCATTACAACATATCATATATTCTCTAACGAATTTATCATACTTTAATCTTTGACTTTTAGACTTCATACCAAATCTATTCAATAAAGGGTCTTTACTTCTCATTACTCACCTTTAGCTATTTTTATAGCTTTATTTATATACATATAAGGTAATAAAACTGGTAATGTTAAAGGTGTTATTATTAAAAATAACAAAACCTTAATTATTCTTTTTCTAATCATAGTTTGTTTCATAATATTTTTTTACTTTATTAAATATACCTCTTATTACAGAAGGACATTTACTACAGTGTCTTTGGTTTGAATTACTTATTATACTATAAGCATCATATAATCTTGTTATTCTATCTTTACTCATAGTTGTCCAAGTAACTATTTCTTTTAATTCTATTTCTAATTTATCTTTCATAATTCAATATCTGTTTTTATTAAATACTTATCTAATAAGTAAAATAACATACTAATGAAACCAGAGAAATATATATCTTTAGTTAGTATCAATGTTACCCAAAATGAACAACACATCATACAACTTAATATCTTCTTTGGTATCAATATTATTCTCTTAGGTCTTTTTAAAACTTGATTAAATTCTTCTATAAAATCATTATAGTGTGTGAGTAACCAAGTGATACCTATTATCTTTATTATAATCATATCGTATTAAAATATATAATTTTATCGTTGATGTTTTTAATATCGTCTTTAAACACCTTAATAATCTTATCTTTGGTTTTTTGTATATTGTTAAAAATAGAGGTTACAGGTATATCTAAAATTGAACCTACGTCTCTATAAGTGTTGTCTTGATTAAAATATAAATCAAATATACCTTTATCATAAAACGACCTTGGATTAGATTTTAATTCTGAATCAAAGTATTTATTTATCTTAATCATTAATTCAGTGTAATCTTTTTCTATCTCTTCTAATAGAATAAATTTCTCTTCTTTGTCAATACTACCTATTTCATATTTAACTTCATCATAATCAACACCAATAGGTTTTCTATACGTATAGTAATATCTACTATTAACAGATTTTAAATTGTTCTTAATAATGATATAAACATATCTCATCATTTCATTATTCTTTTCTGTTGTTCTTTCTAATATCTGATTTAGTTTAACTTCATCTTTATTAGACATTATAATGAATAGGTCTTGATAAAAGTCTTCAGCGTCTCTTCTATTAGGTATCATATTATAAATAAACTTATTCATTAACTCTTCTTTATTATTTATTAACCAATTATAAATATTATTCATATTTTTATATTATTTTTTTAGCATATTTAATTTCAAAATGAACTAGTTTCTTATCTACATAATTATTATTACCATTAGAGGCTGTATGTTTAGGACATTTCTTAATAGATGTTGTTGTAGGTGTTCTTGTTAAATCAAAAAAATACATACCGTTTTTAAATCTAACTAAAAAACCTGCTCTTATTTCCATATTTTCATCTACTTTAATTTTATTAGCTTTATCAATTTCTTCATATATTCTATCTACTTTATATTGTTCTAATATAGTATCAGGATAATCATTATCTTTAACAGACCTTGTTTTAACTTCAGTAAAATATATATATTTATCTTTTAAAGTGAAAATGAAATCATATGAACTATAACCTTCATTAAATATTTTTCTTACTTTAATTTTATCACTTGTTGAAAGTTCAAATAGTTTTATTGTTTCAGTTTCTTTGTTTATATGTTCTTCAAAATTCATAGTTTAGTTTGTTTTTATGTGTCATTATGTCAGTATTATTGAAAGTGTGTTTATTATTTAAATTAATTAAACTTTTTAAACACACTTTCGTATAATATTATAGAGAATTAAGATTTAGATTTTCTTCTTTGTTCTAGAATTTCTTCTATCATTGAATCTAACTTCTCTTTAGAAATGAGAGTTTTATTAGATTGAGGATTTGTTAATTTTTCTTTAGTTAATTCTTCAGATATAGATAATATCTTCTTTAGATTGTCAGGCATAATAGTTTTGTTTTTATTTATATATTAAATAAAAAATACCATTTTTTGTCTTTTACTATTTTTTTAGTCTTTCTTGTATAATACCACTAATAATAGTGTTAATATTGGCTTTTTTCTTTAATAATATGATATCTTTACCATCATTTCTTAATTCAATAAACTTATTCATTATAATATCTTTAGCTTCATCATAAGTTAATCTATCACATTCATAAGCTAATATAACTTTATCAACAGAACCATCTACTAATCTTAACCATTCTATTGATTTCTTTCTACCTCTTCTTTTTGGTTTATCATCTAATTCATCAAACATAATTTTAATTGTTATTTTTATTTACATAGACACCTTTTCTATTGATAAAGAAGGTTGACTATCATATTTATCATCAAAGTTGTTTAGAATACTTAATTTAGTTTCATTTAAGTCTTTCTTATCAACAATAAAACTATCGTGTATAGTATAATATGATATACTTTTACTATCTAATTCTCTAGCTATAATATCTAAACATATTTGACTTTCTACTTTCTGCATTTCAATAGCAAATTTATTATGTTGTCTTTTCTTCTTTGATTCAATATGTTCTAATATAGATGGAAAGATATCTTTGAATATGTTCTTTTGTTTACAATAAGATGTGTTCTTAGAATAGAATATACAAAACATTAAGTTCTTTATTTCTTTTCTTGTAATCTCTTTACCTGTTCTTGTATAAACAGCTCTACCAAAGTTCTCATAGAATTGACCCATTGATGTCCAGTCTTTATACTTCTGAACTTCTTCTTTATCTTTTACATCGTCTAAGAGAAGACTTAACATATAAGGTTGACTATTTACTATATCAATAGAATAAAGTTCTTTATCTGTCTTTATAAATTGTTTATACTCTGATTTAAGTGACGTTAGATTAGTATCTATTCTACCATTTGTTTTATTCTTCTTAAAAAACAACTCACCATCTTTAATAGCGTTTAATGAAATGAATATAGAGTTATATTTATTAACAACTTTAATATATTGTTTCATAAACTCTTTTGTTTTATTATTCTTAATAGTGTTGTTTAATCTTTCTATAGACATATCATACCATTCATTTAAATAAACTAAGGCTTTATTATAATCTATATCAAATTCTTTTAAATAAAAGTCTTTATATGTTGTTAAAGCTTTTTTAGCTTCATCATTTCTTTTATTTCTATTTTTAATAATCTTCTTTTTAATAGTTGTTTTTTGTATTGTAACTTCTTTTAATAAAGATATGTAGTTTTCATTGAACCTATAACCTAAACTCTTACCAGCTTCTTTAGAATAAGCCTCATCACATTCTATAATGTTATTGTCTTTAAGAAAATCAATAGGTGTTTTATATTCAGTAATTATATCTCTGAAATAATAAGAAGGTATATCAATATATTTGTTAGAGTAATCAGTATCTTCTTTTTTAAATATAGATGAACGGAATACCATATCACAAACAACATATAATTGTTCAATGTTTTTAAAATCTAATTCTTGTAATTTGTCATATACCAGTGTAGGTATATATCTCTTTAAGTTTTTCATATCTCTCTTTCTATTTTATATCTCTCTTTGTTTTTAAGTGGGTGAGAGTGTGAAGGCTAATTACTTCCTTCACGACCCACTAAGAAGATTAACTTCTTAATAGTATATATAAAGTTTGAAAAGTCTCTTTTGTGTTTTTTCAAACTTTTTTTTTAATATTGAAAATATTCGTATATTATAAATAATTCCATACATACTAACATTGTAAATGCGTCTAATCTCATAATTCTTTTTTCTTTTTTATAATGTATATATTAAGTTGAAAATACCGTTTTTCGTCACATAAATAATGTAAAGTATTTTTAACAAATTTAGTTGTTTTTGTAAAATATAGTTTGTGTTATTATTTGTCGCATAAAAAAAGTCACAGACTATGGCTTAATCTGTGACTTTGAACATAAAAAATAAACAATTAATTACTAATTAACTAATATTATACTATATATATAAAAAGTATTCTTCTCCCTTTGACGTTTTTTTGATTTTTTTTT
>TARA_R110001606_G_scaffold70702_9_pt1 | contig 27341 bp, 26 predicted proteins | sample TARA_R110001606 | Tara Oceans TARA_R110001606 (sample SAMEA4398315) | marine metagenome | biome: Polar Biome; feature: [SRF] surface water layer (ENVO:00010504); material: water (ENVO:00002006), including particulate matter (ENVO:01000060) such as... | depth 5 m
TCTAAATTTGCCTTTTTTAATAGAAACTCATAAATTTACAATTCAATTTACCATCTATTAATAAGTACTTAAACTAAAATTAATTCAGAATAAAATCACATTAAATCTGATAGTAAGTTGACAAATTTTAAAAACCATATATAATGGATAAAGAAACACTAGAACTTGAAGGACTGAAAAAAATCAGGACAGATTTCAATTACCTACTAGACATTTTTAAAGAAATGTTACAATCATTAGGTGAAGAGAAAATGGCTGCAATGATTCCTTTTGAAAATGATCAACCTATAGCAACAATAGACAAAGTTGCTGACGAAAAAGTAGCACAAGCTATTGGAATTTGCTTTGAATTACTAAACTCGGTAGAAGAAAACGCTGCCAATCAATTCCGTAGAAAAATAGAAAACCAATTTGGTTTAGAAAATATTCGTGGATCTTGGGGCGAAACTTTAAACCTTTGGAAAACATCTGGTATTAATGAGCAAGAAATTGTAGCTTTATTACCAAAGATTAATGTAATGCCAGTACTTACTGCGCATCCATCAGAAGCAAAACGATTAACGGTATTAGATATTCACCGTGAACTTTACGTTTTATTAGTAAAAAAAGAAAACCCACTTTGGTCTAGCTCAGAAAAAGCAGCAATTAGAGAAGAAATAAAAAGTTTGTTAGAACGTTGGTGGCGAACAGGAGAAATTTATTTACAAAAACCAAGATTAGACGACGAACGCAGCAATATAATGCATTACTTCGAAAATGTATTTCCGCAAGCACTACGTTTAACAGACCAACGTTTACTTGACGCTTGGAAATACACTGGCTTTTCTCCAGAAAATCTTTCACGTCCAGAACAATTTCCTAAACTAGAATTTGGTAGCTGGGTTGGTGGCGATAGAGATGGACACCCATATGTTACGCCAGAGTTTAGCGCTTCTACTTTAAAATTACATAGAGAAGCTGCTTTAAAAATAATGAGGAAAGAACTACTTCTTTTAGCTAAAGAACTTAGTTTTTCTGAATATTTAAATACAATTCCAGTAGATTTTTTAACTGATATTAGAGAAACCGCTCACAAATTAGGAGCATCTGGACAAAAAGCTATGGAGCGAAATCCTTCAGAACCTTTGCGTCAGTTTATCAATATTTTAATTGTACGTTTAGACAATACAATTGATGAACGTTTTGATTTAGATACTGATTGCTTTTTTATTAGACCAGAAAGTTTAAAATTAGAATTAAAAAAACTAAGAGAACTTTTAATCAATTTAGGCGCAAATCAAATAAATTTAAAATGCTTATTCCCTATTGAACGTTCTTTAGAATGTTTTGGCTTTCATTTAGCAAAACTAGATATTAGACAAAATAGTGAATATCATGAAAAAGCCATCACTCAAATCCTTAAAACCTCTGGTTTTGTAGATGCTGATTATGCAAGTTGGAGTGAAGAAAAAAGATTAAGTTTTATCAATCAAGAATTGCAAAGTAACCGTCCTTTTCTTGTTTCTAACACTTTATGCGGAACTGAAGCAGACAATGTTTTAGGATATTTTAAGGAAATTAAAGATTTTGTAGACTTACACGGATCTGATGGTATTGGGTCTTTAATTGTAAGTATGACGCGTAGCTTAAGCGATTTGCTGCTTGTATATCTATTCTTACGTGAAGTTGGTTTAAAAGATGCTAACTTACCTGTTGTGCCTCTATTAGAAACTATTGATGATTTAATTGCTGGACCAGAAATTTTGGAAGCATTTCTAACGCATCCAACTGTACAAAATATTAGAAATAATAATACCGATTTAGTGCAAGAGGTAATGTTGGGTTATAGCGATAGTAATAAAGATGGCGGAATTTTAACGAGCAGATGGACCATTTACAAAGCTGAAGAAAACCTTACTGCAGTTGGCGATAAACTTGGAGTTAAACTTTGCTTTTTTCACGGTCGTGGAGGAACTATTAGCCGTGGTGGTGGAAAAATACACCGTTTTCTAGAAAGCATGCCTAACGGATCTGTAAGTGGGCATATTAAAATAACTGTACAAGGTGAAACGATTGCAGATCAATTTGCAAATCGTTTAAATGCTTGCTATAATTTAGAAATGCTGATTTCTGGTACAGCTCGTCAAGCTATGATAACTAGCAATAAGGTTAAAAACCATAAATTGTATGCTATTATGGATCGACTTGTAGAAATGTCGAGAAAAAACTACAGAAGCTTATTAGATCATCCTAATTTTATAAAATTCTATAGCGAAGCAACACCAATAGATGTGTTAGAACAAAGTAAAATTGGTTCAAGACCAGCGCGTAGAACCGGTCAAAGATCATTAAATGACCTTCGTTCTATACCTTGGGTATTTAGCTGGAATCAATCTAGATTTAACCTAACGGGATGGTTTGGAACTGGCGCTGCACTTGCTGAATTTGAAAAACAATTTCCAGAAGATTTTGAGTATTTAAAAACGGTTGCTCAAGAATGGCTATTTCTTAAATATGACTTAATTGAAATTGAGACCAATCTATTGAATTCTGATACTAATATTATGAATGCTTTTGCTGATTTAGTGAGCGATTCTGCCATTAAATCAGAATTAATGCAACTTATTTTATCTGATTATGAACGTTGTTTAAAGCAGATAGAAAGTTTATTGAGTGCATCTGCCGAAAAACGTAGAATTGCCAGATTTGAAAATAATAAACTTAGAAAAGAAGCATTAGGTGCTTTGCATGAGATTCAAATACAGACATTAAGTAAATGGAGAAAGCATAAAAACAGCGAATTAAAAGAGGATGATCATCAATTATTATTGATGCTTTTATTATTGGTAAATGCTTTATCTGGTGGATTAAAAGGAACTGGTTAGGATTTATATACAAATAAAATTTACTTATTTTAATTTTTAAAATTCGTATACATTTAAAAACCATATCAATTTTTTATAATTGATATGGTTTTTTAATTTTGTAATTATAAGAAAAATAGTATTAACGTCCTCTTCCCGAACGGTTATCACGAAATTCTTGCATTTTTTTAGAAATAATATCTTGATAGGCTACTTTAGTTACCACTTTTCCTTTTGTTGGTGCAGTGATAGTTATTTTATCTCCTGTGTTTAAAACCAACTCTGAACATAAAAAAGTAGTATTATCATAACTTACTTCTAAAATTAAACCAGGAAGCCCCCAAAACTCTTGAGGTCCATGACCTACTGGAATTTGAATTGAATACCAAGCCTCTACTACTGTGTAAGCAACCTCCTGCTCTTCACCTTTTTCTTTTTTCTCTCTATTATTTAATTTATCCCAAGAAAAAGCATACCATGTTAGTTCATTTGCAGGTATCATAGCAGTTGCTTTTAAACAAACATAATCTCCTATCATTTTGGTATCGTCTCCTAACTTCCACTCTATGGGTTGCAGTTTATCTTTTACTAAAAAGTCTTTACCATAAAATTCTTGATGCTGAATTTGTGTATTCGTCGAAGTGTTTTTGTATTGATCTCCTGGAGAAAAGTATTTACCCCAAGAATCTGTTGCTCCAGAAATAGCATCTATTTTATCATCCTCTTTAAAAAAAGATTCCTGAGTATTAAAAGTAAGTATATAGGTTTTTTCTAACCTATTTTTCATCCTTGCCTCAATTTGCTTTTTTTGCACTTCTGTTAATCTTGCGCCCCAATTACCTAGCTCCATTTTAGCTTTAGAGATGTAAGTTGCTTTTCCTTGAAAATCTTTGATTGATTTTGTTTTTGTTTCAATTTCCGAAGTGTTAGAAATCAAAAGTGAAAAGAATAAAAAAGATACTGTAGCGTAAAAAATTTTCATAAGACATATATTTGTTCAACAAATCTAACGAAATGTTAAACAAATAAACGAATCAATCGAAAAAATTTAACATATATTTATTAAAAACCCAGAATTTATTCGTAATCTTTCATTTCTTCATCATAAAAAGCACCTGCCTTATCCATCAAATCTGCTAATTCCGTTGCAATATCCTCTTCATTTTCTCCGGTTAAATCTTCAAACCATTCTATTTCATCATCTTTTAAATTGATTATAAAACGTGGGAATTCTGTATGTAATACAAAAATATCTTCTGGAAAATTGCTATTATCAGCAAGTAAAAATTTAGGTAAATCCATTTTTATTATTTTATTTTTTACACAAATTAAAAATTTTATACTTCTTTAATTTGAGATCATTAGTATATTAATTAGCTATTGTTAACTCTTGTTCGTTTTTTTCTTTTATCAACTTTAAAGTTAACGAATTAAATCTGATAAATAATAATATTGATGCTGTTGTTAAGCCTGCTAATAAACCAAGCCAAATACCAAAACTTCCATACATTTCCTCTTTTCCTAGAAAATAAGAAACAGGAAAACCTACTACCCAATAAGAAATAAACGTTAGTATTGTTGGCACTTTAACGTCTTGTAAACCTCGTAAAGCACCTAAAACAACCACTTGAATACTATCAGAAATCTGAAAAAATGCTGCAGCAATTAGTAATTTAGAAGCTATTGAAATTACTTCCATATTATCAACATAATTCACTTTATCATTTAAATCAACATAAATAGTTGGCATTACTTTATGGAAAATAAAAAACAAAGCTGCGAAAATCGTGGCTAAAATCAATCCTAAAAAAAAGATTGAAAACGCAATTCTACGTAGTTCTTTATAATTTTGTAATCCTTTTTGATTTCCAACTCTAATCATAGACGCAACACTTAAACCCATCGCAACCATAAATGTCATCGAAGATAAATTTAAGGCAATCTGATTTGCTGCTTGAGGATTTTTACCCAACAAACCGCTTAACCAAATTGCTGAAGTAAAAATAGCTACTTCAAAAAACATTTGCATGGCACTTAAAGAACCTAAATTTATAATTTTTTTGATCATCACTAAATCCAAGACAAACAACTTTATATTTCTAACAATTTGAGCAGATCGTTTTTTATAACGCAACAAAAGCCACAAATATAAAACCATAATTACTCTAGAAACAAGCGTTCCATAAGCTGCACCAACAATGCCCATTTCTGGAAAACCAAACTTTCCAAAAATCAATAAATAATTTAAAACAATGTTTACAATATTCGCAATTAAGGTAGCATACATTGGGTATTTGGTCATAGACATTCCGTCGCTAAATTGCTTTATGGCTTGAAAAATAACTAGCGGAATTAACGAAAATGCCACTAAATCTAAATACGGAATTGCCAATTCTACCACCTCTTTTGGCTGTTTCATTAAGTACATTAATGGTTTGGAAAAATAAATTCCTAAAAACAACACGATTCCTAAAGTTGTACATAAAAACAAACCACTTTTGTATGTAGATCTTGCTTGTTGTAAATTATCTGATGAATCTGCTTCTGCAATTAAAGGTGTAATTGCTGTAGAAAACCCAATTCCGATTGACATAGCAATAAACATAAAACTATTTCCTAAAGAAACTGCGGCTAATTCTGCAGTTCCTAATTGCCCAACCATAATATTATCAATAAAAACCACGAAAGTATGCCCTAACATACCTAACATAACCGGAGCTGCAAGCCTCCAATTGTATTTAAATTCTGATGTATATTGAGTTAAATTCACTTTATTTTTTTTATTAAGGATTGCAAAAGTACAAATTTGAAACGCTAATAAACAGCATACACAAGGTAATTTGAAAATGAAGCAAAAAAACTAGAATTGAGCTAAATAATGTACTAGAAAAGAAATTAAATTATCGGGATTACAAATAACATTAAATCAAAATAAAAACAGCAATCAACACAAAAACAATAATTTGAGTCCATTTTAAATACAAACTAATATTTTTATTTTCTTTAATTTTTGCTGATATTACTCCGGCTAAAATAGCAATTGTAGAAAAAATAATAAGTGAAACTAACATAAATAATAAGCCCAATACGTAAAACTGAATTACAGTAGAAATACTGTCAGAAAACAAAAAACCCGGAAAAAAAGCTAAAAAGAAAATGGAAACTTTCGGATTTAAAACATTCATAATAAACCCTTGTTTAAACAATTGTAACGTAGTTTTCTTTGCTACTTTTTCTTCTGATAAAATAATGGAAGCATCAGACTTATAGATTTTAAAAGCTAAATAGAGCAAGTACATGGCTCCAAATAATTTTATCCCAAAAAATAAATTTTCTGATTCTTTTATAATTGCAGAAACTCCAAAAGCCAATAAAGTGGTATGTACTAAACATCCAGAAATCAGACCAAAAACAGTTGCTAATCCAAACTTTTTACCATTTACAATACTTTGTGTTAATACAAAAATATTATCTGGACCAGGAGAAATTGCTAAAACAGAAGTTGCAATTGCAAAAGATAGAAGGGTTTCTGTCATATTTTAATCCGAATCTAAAAAAAGCTAAACCTTTTTTAAAATGGCTTTATTAATTCTTTTAACCAAACCTGGTCCTTCATAAATAAAACCAGTATAAATCTGTACTAAATCTGCACCTGCTTCAATTTTTTCTAAAGCATCTTTTTCAGAATGAATACCACCTACTCCAATTATAGGAAAAGATTTATTAGAATTATCTGCCAAATATTTAATTACTTTTGTACTCTGATTTTTAATTGGCTGGCCACTTACACCTCCATTACCAATTGCTGTTAAACGTTCTTTAGAAACTTTTAAATTGTCTCTATTTGTTGATGTATTTGAAGCTATTACTCCGTCTATTTTAGTTTCTGCAACCAATTCTATAATTTCATCTAATTGCTGATTATTTAAATCCGGAGCAATTTTTAGCAAAATTGGTTTTAATTTTGATTGACCTGTTTTAGAAAGTTCACTATTTAATTTCTGACAAGCGGAAATCAACTCTACTAAATAGTCTTTATCATTTAATTTTGCATGACTTCCCACATTTGGACAACTTACATTTAGCACAAAATAATCTACATAAGGATGCAAACCTTTTACACATTCAAGATAATCTGCTGTATAATTTTCTGGTAAAGTTTGTGTGTTTTTACCAATATTTCCACCAATAATAACCTTGCCTTTGTTCTTTTTTAATTGCTGAATAGCGGTTTGTAAACCTTCGTTATTAAACCCCATTCTATTGATAATTCCTTGATCATCTTTTAAACGAAATAATCTTTTTTTAGGATTCCCAACTTGTCCTTTAGGAGTTACAGTACCGATTTCGATAAAGCCAAAACCAAAGTTTGCCAATTCATTATATAAAACTGCATTTTTATCAAAACCAGCTGCCAATCCAACTGGATTTTTAAAAGTCAATCCAAATAAAGTACGTTCTAATTTTTTATCATTTACTTGATATAAACTTCTAAAAATATTAGAAACAAAAGGAATCTTACATAAAAATTTTATCAAAGAAAACGTAAAATAATGTATTTTCTCTGGATCAAAAAGAAAAAAAATCGGTCTTATAACTAGTTTATACATACTAAAAAAATATAAAAAAAGCTCCAAAAGGAGCTTATTAATTTATCTTAAAACAGCTTCTAAATTCTTCTCGAAAGTTTGCTGTAATTTTTGCATTATTTTATCAATTTGCTTGTCTTCTAAAGTTTTAGTTTCGTCTTGTAAAACAAAACTTACTGCATACGATTTTTTACCTTCTGGTAATTTATCGCCTTCATAAACATCAAATAAATCTACCTCTTTTAATAGATTTTTCTCTGATTGAAAAGCTAAATTATACACCTCTTTAAATTCAACTTTAGTATCAATTAACAAGGCTAAATCTCTTTTTACTGATTGAAATTTAGAAAGTTCTGAAACTTTACTATTTTTTTTACTAGATAATTTTAAAATATTATCCCAATTAAAATCAGCAAATAAAACTTCTTGTTTAATTCCGAATTCTTTTAATATAGTTCGTTTTACAATTCCAAAATCTACCAACTTAATTTTACCTAAGCTTAAAGAAATTCCTTCAGAAAAAACATCATCTTTAGTTGGTACTGTTTTTACATTTTCTATACCTAATCTGCTTAAAATTGATGTTATAATTCCTTTTAAATAAAAGAAATCAGAAATTTTAGCGGTTGTATTCCATGAATCTTTTGTTCTGTTACCAGTTACAAAAATGGTTAAATGTTTGTCTTCTTGATATTTATTGTTATAGTTATGATATGTTTTACCAAATTCATAAAACTTCAAAGAATTATTTTTTCTATTTATATTGTAGGAAACAGACTCTAAACCGCTAAATAATAAAGACTGACGCATAACACCTAAATCATTACTTAAAGGATTTAGCATGGCAACATTTGCTTCTGAATTTATGTTTTCTGATAAATCTGTATAACTAGCTTTTGTTAAAGAATTTGCCATTGTTTCATTAAATCCTAAAGAACTTAATTGATTTGCAATAACGTTTTCTATTTTTGTATCGGTATTAGAATCGAAAGAAATAGATGTATTTAATTTATGAGAAAACTCAATATTATTATATCCGTAAACTCTTAAAATTTCTTCAATAATATCTGCTTCACGCTGAACATCAGTTCTATAAGAAGGAATTGTTAACCCTAAACCACTTTCGGTTTCACTATTAATTTTAATTTCTAAAGAAGCTAAAATATTTTTGATGGTATCTTTAGGAATCTCTTGACCAATTAATCTGTAGGCATTTTCATAATTGAAAAACACTTGAAAGTCTTCAATTTTTACTGGATAAAAATCAGAAATATCAGAAGATAACTTTCCTCCAGCATATTCTTCTATTAACAAAGCAGCCCTTTTTAAGGCGTATTTTGTACTGTTTATATCAATTCCACGTTCAAAACGAAAAGAAGCATCTGTATTTAAAGCATGTCTTTTAGCCGATTTTCTAATAGAAACAGGATTAAAATAAGCACTTTCTAAAAATATAGAAGTTGTAGTTTCTGAAACTCCAGAAGTTAATCCTCCAAAAACACCACCAAGACAAAGAGGTGTAGCGTCTTCATCGCAAATCATAATATCATCAGCAGAAAGCGTTCTTTCTACTCCATCTAAAGTTGTAAACTTTGTTCCTTCTTCTAATGTTTTTACTATAATTTTATTTCCTTTCACTTTTTGAGCATCAAAAGCGTGTAAAGGTTGACCTAACTCATGCAACACGTAATTTGTAATGTCTACAATATTATTTTTTGGCGTAATTCCGATCGCTTTTAACCTATTTTGAATCCATTCTGGAGAATCTTTTACTGTCAAATCTGAAATTACAATTCCACAATAACGAGGCACTAATTCTTTATTTTCTACTTCAACATCAAAACGTAAAGTTCTTTCATCTACATGAAAATTACTTACGGAAGGAGAAATTAATTCTAATTGTAATCCTTTTTGAATTAAACCAGCTCTTAAATCTCTTGCAACACCAAAATGGCTCATTGCATCCGATCTATTTGGTGTTAAACCAATTTCAAAAACATAATCTGTTTCAATATTAAATACTTTAGCAGCAGGCGTTCCTTCTACTAAATCTTCATTTAAAATAAGAATTCCGTCATGACTTTTACCAAGACCTAATTCGTCTTCGGCACAAATCATTCCATGACTTTCTTCTCCTCTAATCTTCCCTTTTTTAATTACAAAACCTTCACCTTTATCATCATATAAAGTTGTACCAATGGTTGCTACAGGTACTTTTTGACCGGCTGAAACATTTGGCGCTCCACAAACTATTTGTACAGGTATCCCATCACCTAAATCTACCGTGGTTACTTTTAATCTGTCTGCGTTTGGATGTTGAATGCACGTTAAAACTTTACCAACAACAATTCCTTTTAAACTGCCTTTTATAGATTCTTTGGTTTCAATACCTTCTACCTCTAAACCTAAATCTGTTAATAATTCGCCTATTTTAGTAGGTTCCCAATTAATTTGCAGAAACTGTTGTAACCAATTATATGATATTTTCATATGTTTTTTTCAAAATTTTAATGCTGCAAATTTAACAATTTTAATAGTTTTTAATCAACTTATTTGCCACAAAATGCCAATTTATAATCTAAGCACTTTATTTTTAAAATAACACTATAAAAAAGGTTTGTGAGAATCCATATTCACATTGGAAATCAGATAGTTGTATTTTTTTTTACTAGAAATCACAAAAAGAAGTATTAAAACTAAAAATTTGAAACGGATCTATAATTTTTGTATTATCATTTAATAATGAATTTGCAAAATACATGGAAGAAAGTTGTAATACTATTTCTGATGAATTCTTAGAAAAAGAATGTTATAAATTTATAAAATAAGTACTTTTTATTAGAAAATCACCTTTTATCAGCAGATCTAAAATATTTGTAAAAAGAAGGATGTTTATAATTCTATGAGAGAACTATTATTAAATTAAAAAAGTCGAAAATATTGTATTTATTATACTTTTTAAATTCAGAAAAAGTATTCATTCTTTTATGATAAAAAGCTAAACGAATAGTTTTTTATCAACCTTTTTAAATAAAAAATAATAGCCGTTTGCTAATAAAATTCCTGTTAAAATACCAAAAGAAATATCTAAAGGAAAGTGAACCCCCAAATACAATCTGCTATACGCAAAAAATAAAGGGAATAGTACTATAAAATAAATGTATTTGTATTTTTCTCTTAATAAAAAGATTACAAATACCGAGAAAAAAGTAGATGTAGTTGCATGACCAGAAATAAAACTAAAACTTTGTGGATTCTTTAAGTGTCTTAATAAATGCTTTATTTCGGGGTCATTATTTGGTCTTAATCTAGCTATAGAATCTTTAATTAAATTTACAAACTGATCTGAAAAAGCTACTAATAAAATTAGTGAAATGATTACAAAACCACCTTTTTTCCATCCAAATGATTTAATAACTAGATAAAAAACTAAAAGAAACAACGGGGTCCATGAAAGTTGATTTGTTATTACCAACCAAAATGAATCCCATTGTTCACTTCCTAAATTATTTAGGAAAATAAGTAATTCTTTATCTTTTTGTATAATTGTGTCGAACAAATTATTTGCCTATTTCTAAAATTTCTACTTCAAAAACTAAATCTGATTTTGCTGGAAAAGGTCCATATTTATGCTCACCATAACCAATATAATAAGGTATAAAAAACCTTGCTTTTTCCCCTACTTTTAAAGTAGCAACACCTTCTTTGAAGCCTGTTAACAATGGTTTTTCATCATCATTTAATTGAAAAACAAAAGGTACATCGGTTTCTATTGATGATTGAATTTTTGTTCCATCAGCAATATATAAAGTATAATGAGATTTAATTGGTTTGTAAGTTACAACTTTTTCTCCTTTCGGGTTTTCCTTTAACATTAAAATGCGCAAACCAGATTCTGTTTTTACAGCATTCGGTTCGTCCATTTTTGCTAAAAAAATAGCTTTATCTTTTAAATATTTAGAATATCTAGCAACATCTGATTCTAAGGCTTTTTGCTTTCTTATCTTTTCTCTTTGAGCATACTTTATTAATTCGTTATCAAAAACTTCGGCAGCATTAAAAGATGATGCTTTAGATCCTAATCTAACTATTTTTACAGTACGTATGGTGTCTGATATTTGTATATTATTTACAACGACCATTCTTAAAGAATCGATTGCTTTTTTGAGACCTATAGAATCTTTTATTTGACTTTTTAAAGCGTTTAATTGTACATTATCAAGAATTGTTTTTCCAAAAACGGTATGTTTACCATTTAAATGTGGTATTGCATTGTGAGTAATAAAAAATTGACTTCCATTACTTTCTGGTCCACTATTTGCCATCGATAAAACTCCGGCATCATCATGAGCATGCAATAATTTACCATATTTATCTTTCTTAAATTCGTCTCCAAATCTATAACCAGCATTACCAGTTCCTGTTGCTGTTGGATCTCCTCCTTGAATAATAAAGTCTTCAACAACTCTATGAAAAGTTAATCCATCGTAATATTTTATGCCTTTAAAAGCTTGTGATACTTTATTATTAGTACCTTCTGCTAAAGAAATAAAATTTGCAACTGTCATTGGTGCATCATCTGCATATAACTCTAAAAAAATTTCACCCTTATCAGTTTGTATTTCTGCATACAAACCCTCTTTTAAGTTTTTATATTTTTCAGGTTTACAACCAGTTAATAAAAGAAAAACTAAGAAAAAATAAATACCGTTTTTCATTTATTCTTTAATAATGTCTAATATCTCTACTTCAAAAATTAACGCTGAAAAAGGTAAGATTAATTCACCTCTTTGTTGCATTCCATATGCTAATTCTTGAGGAATAAATAATCTATATTTTGCTCCTTTACTCATTAAAGCTAAACCTTCATTAAAACCAGGAATAAATTGATTTGCATTAGATTCATAAGGTGTATTTCTATCTACAGAGCTATCAAAAACTTTACCATCAATCGTAGTACCATGGTAATGAATTTTAATTTTAGACATTGGTTGTACTTTTTCTCCAGATCCTTCTTTTAAAACAGTGTATTGCAATCCACTAGCTGTTGTTAAAACTCCTTCTTTTGTTTTATTTACTGCTAAGAAATCTTGACCTGCTTTTTTAACATCTGCATATTTAGCTTCTGCATCTTTAACTGCTTTTTCTTCTGCTTCTTTTTGTTTTACTGCCTGTTGTTTTTGAAAGAAATCTCTTAAAAAATTATTTAAATCTTTATCAGCAATTAATAGATTCGTAGAATCCATTCCGTTTCTATATCCTTGTAAAAATAAATCTGTATTCGCTTCACTAAAATTAGCTTTAACTTTTAAAGCCATATCCATTCCTAAAGCATAACTTGCAGAATCAATTTCTGTTTCTAAGGATTTTACATCTGCTTTTTGTCCTTTACAAGAAGTTAAAGACGCTACTGCTACTATAATTACTAAACCTTTTAGTATTCTCATTTTTCTATTTATTTAATGTTAATTAATGTTACTGAACTTATTATTGATTGATTAATTCCTATTCTATCTCCATCTCCTGTAATGCCAAAAGCACTATAAGACGGAATTACAAATGTAATGGTTTCTCCAATTTTCATCAACTTTATTCCTTTTTGTAGGCCAGAAATAAAATCCTCTTTATCAACTACATAGCTTTTCATTCCTAAATCTTTTCTACTATATATAATAGAATCGTTTAAATCTTTGATATTATATGTAAAAGTTACTTCATTCCCTTTTACCGGAGTTGGTAAATTTTCTTCTACTTTATGCAAATATGTATACCAAAATCCTTTAGAAGATTGTGTGTATATTTTTGTAGAATCATTTTTTATGAATTGACGTATTTTTTCATCTTCAATGGCATTTAAAAGTTTAGCCTGATCTATAGTTTCTTTATAAATTGTAGTTGACGGACTAGGATTAATTGGCTTTCTAGGCACAATTTTAGTACATCCCAAACAAAACAAAAACACTATCCATAAATAACTATTCTTCATAAGAGGTTTCTAATTCTGATTTATAAGTTGATAACAATCCTATAAATTTAGTAATTGTTTCTGCCAATGAAACATCGGACTTTCCTCCTGCTGCATTGTCATGTCCGCCGCCATCAAAATGATTTCTTGCAAATTGATTCACAGAAAAATTACCTTTTGATCGAAAAGATATTTTAACAAGTTCTTGTTCACTATCTTCTATAAAAATTGCTGCAAAAATAATTCCTTTCAAAGACAACGCATAATTTACAATACCTTCTGTGTCTCCTTTTTGAAAATCGAAACGTTTTTTTTCTTCATCAGTTAACGTGATGTAAGCTGTTTTATAAGACGGTAAAATCTGTAAATTACTTAAAGCCTGACCTAATAATAACAATCTATTATATGAATTGGCATCATATACATTATTATGTATTCTGTCGTTTTGAGCTCCTTTATCAATTAAATCTGCAATAATTCTATGCGTTGTGCTTGTTGTAGATCTAAATCTAAACGAACCCGTATCTGTCATGATTCCTGTATAAATACAAGTAGCAATAGCTGCATCAATTAAATCTAAATCGGCATTCATTTCTATAAATTGATATACCATTTGACTTGTAGAACAAATTTCAACATCAGAGTACATATATTTTACATCATCTGGTTGTTGATGATGATCTATCATAGCAAAATCGTTTGGATATTTTTCTAAAGTTTGCTGCATATCAAAACCTACTCTGTGTAAGGCATTAAAATCAAGTAAAAAAATGATATCAGAATTCTGTATTGCTTTTTGAGATTGCGAATTTTGCCAATCAAATCTATAGGTAGTTTCAGATCCAGGCAACCAATGCAAAAAATCTGGATACTCATTTGGCACAACCACAGTACAATCATGTCCTTTTTTATCCAAATAATGTTTTAAAGCTAATGTTGACCCCATAGCATCTCCATCCGGATTTCTATGTCCAACAATTACTATATTTTTTGGTTTCTCTAGAAACCTTTTTAAATCTTCTAAGCCTTTTAAAATCATAGGGCGCAAATATACAATTTAATTAAAATTTTTATGTAATTTTGCGGCAAATTTGTGAAACGCTTTCACAATCATCAATTTGAAAAAAAAATCAATCAAATGGCAACAAACAGAACATTTACAATGCTTAAGCCAGATGCTGTAGAAAACGGACATACTGGAGCAATCTTAGAAAAAATTAACGCTGCAGGATTTAGAATTGTAGCATTAAAGAAAACACAAATGACAAAAGCTGATGCTGAAACTTTTTATGCTGTGCATAACGAGCGTCCGTTTTTTGGTGAATTAGTAGAATTTATGACTCGCGGACCAATTGTGGCTGCAATCTTAGAAAAAGAAAATGCTGTTGAAGATTTTAGAACCTTAATAGGTGCTACAAATCCAGCGGATGCTGCGGAAGGAACTATTAGAAAATTATACGCAACTTCTATGGGAGAAAATGCAGTACATGGATCTGATTCTGACGAAAATGCTGCTATTGAAGGTAATTTTCATTTTTCTGGAAGAGAACAATTTTAAGGATTTTTAAAAATCTTTATTAGTGATATATTTAAAACTCGTAACTATATGGTTGCGAGTTTTTTATTGTTTAAATTTTATAAGAACTTGCTGATTTTGTTCGGTTCTAAAAGGTAGAACTAATTAATATCGATTACAAGCTATTAAAATAATTTTTATGTAAAAAAAATAAAACCTACACCAACATCAATTTAGAAATTACATCATCACCCAATTCTTCGTTCATCATTTTAATAATTTTATCTTTTCCGTAACTTAATTCTTCACGTAAAACAGATGAGTTTAACTGAATAATTAAAGTCTTATTTTGCAACTTTACAGAAGTTGTGTGCGTTGCAACTCCCGGCCCCATCATGGTACTCCAAGTTTCTACTACTTTAATTTTATGCATTCCTTTACTCAAATTATTTTCTTTGATAAAGTTTTGCATTAAATCTTGAATAGAAAATGAATCGTTTTCTCTTTTTGTCATTTTATGTAGCTTTTTGCTTTTGGCTATTTGCCTTTCGCTAATTAAATAATTTTATTATTTCTAATCAGAATTTCAACTACAATTTAAAAATCTGATACGGTTTATTACTTTGTTTTACAATATTTTCTGTTCTTTCTTGATGCGTATCCGTAATAAATATCTGACCAAACTCATCATTATTTACCAATTCTATCAATTGAGAAACTCTGTTTTCATCTAACTTATCAAAAATATCATCAAACAATAAAATAGGAATTATACTAGATTGTTGCTTAATAAATTCAAATTGCGCCAATTTTAAAGCAATTAAATATGATTTTTGTTGCCCTTGAGAACCAAACTTTTTTATAGGATATTCTTCAATTTCAAAACTTAAATCGTCTTTATGAATTCCGGAGGATGTGTATTGTAAAACGCGATCTTTTTCTAATGATTTTTGCAAAATTTCTAACATTGTAAAATCTTCTAGCTGACTTTTATACCTCAAATTTACACTTTCTTTATCGCCAGAAATTATTTGATATTTTTCATTAAAAATAGGAATAAATTTTTCTAAAAAATCTTTTCTAACTTCATAAATTTTAGCACCGTAATTTGCTAATTGCTCATTATATACACTTAAATTTAAAGCATCAAAGGTTCTGTTTGCTGCAAAATATTTTAACAAGGCGTTTCTTTGACTCAACACCTTATTATAAGCTAATAAATCTTGCAAATAAGATTTGTTTTGTTGAGAAATAACACCATCAATAAATTTTCTTCTTGTGTCGCTGCCTTCTGTAACCAAATCTCTATCCGCAGGCGAAATAATTACTAAGGGAATTTGACCAATATGTTCAGAAAACTTATCATAATTCTTGCCATTTCTTTTCAATACTTTTTTTTGTCCTCGTTTTAAACTACACACAATTTTCTCTGTTCTGTCGTTTAAAATGTATTCGCCTTCAATCATAAAAAAAGGTTCATTGTGTTTTATATTCTGAATTGCGACAGAATTAAAATAACTTTTTGCAAAAGACAAGTAATAAATAGCATCTAAAACATTGGTTTTACCAACACCATTATCACCTACAAAACAATTTATTTTCTGCTGAAAATCAAAAGATTGCGACTCAATATTTTTAAAATTAACTAAAGAAATTCTCTGTAAATACATGAATAAAAATCAGGTTTGAAAAGGAATTGCAAATTATTGAAAATTTAGCGAAATAACCTCTTTTAAAATCCAATTAAAAAAACTATTTTTGTCGCCACTAATTTTTAAGGAAATATGGCAACATACAAGAAGAAAGGATTTAAAGCAAAAGATAAAAACGAGCAAAATCAGATAGACGATTCTAAGTTCGAAACAGCTGAAGTGTTTCATACTTTAGAAGAAACGGCAACAAAATCTGAAAAATGGATTGAAAAAAACAGCAAACCATTATTCTATGCTTTAATAGGAATTGTGGTTCTTTTCTTAGCTTTTTTAGGCTATAATAAATACATCGTTGAACCAAATGAAATAGAAGCTTCTAACGAATTAGCTTTTCCAAGAAAACATTTTGATGAAGCGGCTACTGCTGGTTCTGGAATAGACTCTTTACTTACTTTAGGTTTAGAAGGTGCAGATGGTAAATACGGATTTTTAGACATCGCTGATTCTTACAGCGGAACAGATGCTGGAAATTTAGCAAATTATTATGCAGGTGTTTCTTATTTACAATTGAAACAATATGACAAAGCAATTGAATTTTTAAGTAAATTTAATTCTGATGACGAAATGTTAGGTCCTGTTTCTTTAGGTGCAATTGGTGATGCTTTTTCTGATATTAATCAACAAGAAGATGCTTTATCTTATTATGAAAAAGCAGCTAGCAAAAAAGATAATGAGTTTACTACTCCTTTATTTCTATACAAAGCAGGTCATACTGCCATGGCTTTAAAAGATTATAGTAAAGCAGAAAGCTTATTTACACAAATAAAAGAAAAATACTCAAAATCTGATCAAGGTGTAGGTATTGATAAATTTATAAACGCTGCAAAATACGCTCAATAGTATATAGTTCTTTAGGTTTTAGGAATTAGTTAAAACCTAACTACTAAATCACTTAAAACTAAAAAATGGCTACAACCAATTTATCAGTTTACGATAAAGCTACAATCCCAAATGCGAAGAATTTTCGATTTGGGATTGTTGTTTCTGAATGGAATCCAGAAATTACACAAAACCTTAAAAAAGGCGCAATTGAAACCTTGTTAGATTGTGGCGCTCTAAATGAAAACATTATTTCTTGGGATGTTCCTGGAAGTTTTGAATTAGTTTATGGTTGCAAAAAAATGATTCAATCTCAAAAAGTAGATGCAATTATTGCCATAGGAAATGTTATTCAGGGCGAAACTAAACATTTCGATTTTGTGTGCGAAGGCGTTACTCAAGGTATTATAGACTTAAATGTAAAACACGATGTTCCAGTAATTTTTTGTGTTTTAACAGACAATACAAAACAACAATCTTTAGATAGATCTGGTGGTAAACTAGGTAATAAAGGCACAGAATGTGCTGTTGCTGCTGTAAAAATGGCTGCAATTAAAAACATAGATATTACTAAAGATAGTATCGGTTTTTAAAGAGGATTTTTTAAACAATCTCCCACAAGTTTTTTTTCTAAATTTGTAGGAGAATATTTTTTTTATTGCTGATTTTTAGTCTTCAAAGGTTTTAAAACCTTGCAGTAATATTTAAGAATACTTTTAACATCATTATTTGATGTATTCCTTTTAATTTTTTAAATTTGAAGTGCTTAAAATTGGTATAATAATTGATTTTAAAACATCAATATTCACCAATTATTTTATACTACTATGGGATTTTTAAAAAGAACAAACAAGAAATTTGATTACCAACCTCGCTATTACAAAGGCGACGGAAGTCCTTACAAAATAGAACACAAACTAGACCAGTACAGAAGTACTATTGGTAAAAATAAAGGTTTAAAAACAAAATTCACTACCGCTATAAACGAGCTTAAAAATGCAGAAAAAGGCTCTAACAAAACGGTTATCTATATTATTTTAGTCTTGGTAATGATTTTCTTATATATCATAGATTTTGATATTTCAATATTCTATTCTAAATAATGTCTGATATTATTCAACTTTTGCCCGATCATGTAGCGAATCAAATTGCTGCAGGTGAAGTAGTTCAAAGACCCGCTTCTGTGGTAAAAGAATTGTTAGAAAATGCTATTGATGCAGGCGCAACAAATATAACTTTACTTTTAAAGGACGCTGGTAAAACACTTATTCAGGTTATTGATGATGGCAAAGGAATGAGTGCTACGGATGCTAGAATGTGTTTTGAAAGACATGCTACCTCAAAAATTAAAAAGGCAGAAGATTTATTTAATCTTTGCACAAAAGGATTTAGAGGTGAAGCTTTGGCATCTATTGCGGCAATTGCACATGTTGAATTAAAAACGAAACAAGAAAATGAAGAATTAGGGACTTCCATCAAAATTGAAGGAAGTAAAATAGTTTCTCAAGATTTTGTTTCTACATCTAAAGGAACAAGTATTGCTGTAAAAAACTTATTTTACAACATTCCTGCACGAAGAAATTTTTTAAAATCTGATACGGTAGAAACCAGACATATTATCGATGAATTTCAAAGAGTTGCTTTGGCGCATCCAACAATTTCATTTTTAATGCATCATAATAATAATGAAGTGTATCATTTAAAAGGTGGTAATTTAAGAAAGCGAATTGTGGCTGTTTTTGGAACTAAAATGAACGAAAAATTGGTGCCAATTAACGAACATACAGACATTCTTACCATTGAAGGTTTTGTTGCTAAACCAGAGTTTTCTAAAAGAAAACGAGGCGAGCAATTCTTTTTTGTAAATGATCGCTTTATAAAAAGTTCGTATTTAAATCATGCAGTAACCAATGCTTTTGATGGTTTGTTAGAGTATGGCGCTCATCCCTCCTATTTTTTATATTTAACAGTACCTGCAAGTACTATTGATATTAACATTCATCCAACAAAAACAGAAATAAAGTTTGATAATGAAAAGGCTTTATATGCCATGTTGCGAGCAACTGTAAAACACAGTTTAGGTCAATATAATGTGGCGCCTGTTTTAGATTTTAACAGAGATGCTAATTTAGATACTGCGTATCATCTTAATAAAAATGCAGTTAAAGGTGCTGTACCAAAAATAACGGTTGATCCTGATTTTAATCCTTTTAAAGAAACTGTTCAAAAAGAAATTAGTTTTCCTTATAAGAGAGAACAAAACACACAAAGTTGGGAATCTTTATATACTTCTACTGCTTTTTCTGATGAAGGAAATCAATCAGAATTATTTGAACATCAGCAAGAATCAAAAACACAAAAAACATTTCAAATTCAACGTAAATATGTGATGAGTTTGATAAAATCTGGCGCAGTATTAATTCATCAATCATTAGCGCATCAGCGAATTTTATACGAAGAATTTTTAGAAAGTATTACCGTAAAAGAGGCGAATAGTCAACAATTATTATTTCCTGTAAAAATCTCTTTTACATCCGCAGAAATAGAAATGATTTACACGATTAAAACGGAACTAGAAAATGCAGGTTTTTCTTTTGATGAGTTTACCAAAGATAGTGTAACCATTAAAGGAATTCCGGTTTCTGTGACAGAAAGTAAAATTACCATCATATTAGAAGAACTTTTAAGCGAATTAAATTTAGACATTCCAGATGCAAGTTTTAGTCATTTTGATATTATGGCGAAATCTTTTGCAAAAACATTATGTATAAAAACCGGTGCTCAACTTTCTGAGAAAGAACAAGAAAACTTGGTAAATAAGTTATTTTCGTGCAAAGAACCTTCTATTTCTCCTTTTGGGAAATCGACCTTTAAAACCCTTACTTTAAACGAGATAGACAATCTATTTAATAGTTAAACATGAATAATATTACAGACGCTATAAAACACCTAATTATTATAAATGTAATTGTATTTGTTGCTCCACAATTGCTACAATTAGATTTTACAAATATGCTGGCTTTGCATTTTCCGATGAATGAACATTTTGGAATTTGGCAATATGTTACGCACATGTTTATGCATGGTAGTTTTGCGCACATTTTATTCAATATGTATGGTTTATGGGCTTTTGGGACACCTTTGGAGCAAATGTGGGGAAAAAAGAAATTTATTTTCTTCTATTTTTCGGCAGGATTAGGAGCAGGAATTATTTATACATTAGTCAATTATTATCAGTTTAATAACATTTATGAACTTTTTGTAAATGCAGGCTTAAATCCTTCGGAAATCTTATCTATCTTAAAAAGTGGTACCACAAATGATGCTCGCGTTGTAACCGCTATTAGTCAAGAACAATTTAACGATATTACCTCTTTATATAACACCCCAGCAGTTGGTGCTTCTGGAGCAATTTATGGCGTTTTAGTTGCATTTGGTTTGTACTTTAAAGACGCAAAATTAGCCTTGATATTTTTCCCAGTTCCTATTGCCGCAAAATATTTTATTCCGGTAATGATTTTGGGAGATTTATTTTTTGGAATGACAAAATATTCTGTAGGTAATGTTGCTCATTTTGCACATATTGGAGGAGCCTTAATAGGTTTTTTAATTGCATGGTATTGGAAAAAAAATCAATTTAAAGTATACTAATGAGTTTTATAGACCAACTAAAAAGCCGCTTTTATAATGGTAATATTGTAGATAAATTAATCTATATAAATATAGCTGTCTTTGTTTTAACACTTGTAATTAGTACTTTTCAAGGTTTGTATAAAGGCGATATTAATTGGTTGGTAGAATGGTTTTCTTTGGATGATGATTACAGTACTTTATTAAAAAAACCTTGGTCTATAATTACCTACGGATTTTTACATGCAGACTTTTTACACATTTTAATGAACTTAATTGTGTTGCACTTTATTGGTAATTTATTTGTAGACTATTTTACGCAAAAACAACTGCTTAGCTTTTATATTCTAGGTACTTTTTTTGGCGGACTTTTATTTATCTTCAGTCAAAATTATTTTCCTCTATTTGAAGGAAAATCTTCTGTTTTGGTTGGTGCTTCTGCCGGAATTTCTGCTATCTTTATCGGTATCGCAACGTACATACCAAATTATCAATTAAAATTGCGTTTTATTGGTTTTGTAAAACTGTGGCATTTAGCAGCATTTTGGATTGCATTGGACATCATTGCGTTAATTGGAGATAATGCTGGAGGACATTTTGCTCATTTAGGAGGAAGTTTGTTTGGGTATTTATATGTTATGAAAGCGAGTAACAAAGAAATTAATTTATTTAACGGAATATCATCACTTTTTAAGAAAAAAAGAAAACCTTTAAAAACAGTTTATAAATCGCAAACTAAAACTTCAAATACACCAAAAAATACTGATCTTACACAACAACAGATAGATGCTATTTTAGATAAAATTAGTAAATCTGGCTATGATACCTTAACAAAAACTGAAAAAGAATTCTTGTTTCGACAAGGAAAAAAATAAAATTTAAGTGAAAAATTTATCAATCTTTAATAAGTTAGTTTATATACTAAACTCATTTATTGCTACCCTGCTTTTGCTTTCTCTTTTGCTACCTTATATTTCGCCAAAAACGATTCCTGTTTTTGCGATCCTAAGTTTATTTGTGCCTTTTTTAATTATTATAAATGTGGCTTTTGCTCTTTATTGGTTGCTTCAATTAAAGAAACAATTTTTAATGTCTACTATTATCTTACTCGTTGGATGGCTTTTTTCTACTCCTTTTTTTAAAATGACAGAAAACAACTCTTCTTTAAACGACGATATAAAAGTAATGACCTATAACGTACGAATGTTTAACCAATGGAAATGGATTGAAGACGATAATATTTCTAAAAAAATTAGTGATTTTATTGTAGATCAATCTCCAGATATTTTACTTTTTCAAGAATATTACAATTTAGAAAAACAGCAATTTAAATTTCCTTACAAATATATAAAAACAAAGAATAAGCAAGATAAAATTGGATTAGCTATTTATTCTAAATTCCGAATTATCAATACAGGTTCTTTAAATTTAGAACATACGAATAACAATATTATTTTTGCAGATATCATTAGAAAAAAAGACACTATTAGAGTATATAATTTGCATTTACAATCTTTAAAATTAAACACTAGTAAGGAAAATTTTGGGTTACCAAATCCAGAAAAATTAGTTGCTCGTTTAAAATCTGGTTTTAAAAAACAAGCAGAACAAACCGATGTTTTTTTAGCTCACGAAAGCACTTATACTGGTAAAAAAATTGTAGGCGGAGATTTTAACAACACTTGTTATTCTTGGGTTTATAACCAAATATCTAAAAATAAAAAAGATGCTTTTGTAGAAGTAGGCAGTGGTTTTGGAAAAACATATAATTATTGGTTTCCCATGAGAATCGATTTTATTTTTACAGATGAAAATGCTGTCGTGAATCAGTTTAATTCTTATTCAGAGAAAAATTCTGACCACTTCCCTATTATGGCAACAATTAATTGGTAAAACTTATTTTATAGTTAAAACGCCAACTTCTAGTTCAACTGCATTTGTATCTTTCTGAAATAACCTAGCTGTTAAATTTCCTTTTAAAGAAATCTTATCACCTAAAACTTCTAGCCAACTCCCTTCACGCAATCCTAAAACAGCAATTTTATTAAAAACATGAAACTCCTTTATTCTTGTTTCTCTCGTTTCTCCCATGTGTTTTGAATCTTTTATAGGATCCAAATAGTGCGCATTAATATTAAACGGAATTGCACCTAAAGTTATAAAACTTGGCGGATACACAATAGGCATATCATTGGTATTCATCATATTGATACCACAAATATTGCTTCCGGCACTGGTACCTAAATAAGGTGTTCCGTTGTTTAAAACCTCTTTTAAAACAGTTATTACATCATTTTTATACAATTGATTTACCAACTCAAAAGTATTTCCGCCACCTGTAAAAATAGCCTCCGCATTTTGAATGGCTACTTTTGGGTTTTCAAATTCATGAATTCCTTTTACATCAATCGCTATTTTAGCAAAAGCCTTTTTAGCAATCGCTGTGTAATCATCATAAGAAATTCCGCTTGGTCTTGCATACGGAATAAAAAGAAGGTTTTTTACATCCGCAAAAAAAACAGCCAATGTTGGCATTAAATATTCTAAATATCCACTTCCATGAAGAGTTGATGTACTCGCAATTATTAGTTTTTTCATGTATCAAAAATAAATAATTTTTTTAAACTAGCATTTCTTAAAATCATCATAAAAATGCACATTCAAAATCTGTTTAACAAAAAATTACAATTGTATTAATAGATTTTTAAGACAACAACCTATTTAATTTGTAGTTATGAAAAATAAACTACTACTTTTCTTTTTATTAATTGCTGTACTTGGCTACAGTCAGGAAAAAAGAAAACTTATAAACGGAAAAATTTTGTTTGACAAAACAGTAATTTCTGATGTTCATATTATTAATATAAATACAAACCAAGGTACAATTACAAATGATGATGGATGGTTTGAGATACCGGTTTCTATTGGTGATAGTTTAAAATTTACGCACGTTAATTTAAACGAAAAGCATTTAAAGATTAGCAAAGAAACCTTCATAAACAAAGAAATTATAATCCATTTAGAAGAAAAAACATATTCTTTAAATGAAATTACTTTAGAAAAACCAAAAAGTATTTTTTATGTAGATCCAGAAATGGTACCGCCAACTGTTGTAAACGCAAAAACGCTAAATTTACCGTATGCAAATACAACGGTTAAAAAAGACAATTCTATTGTAAGTTTTAGATCGGGCGGCGTTGTAAGTTTAGACAATTTAATAAACTCTTTAAATGGTACTAACAGACGACGAAAAGAATTAATAAAAATTTCTAACGAAGATACTGAGCTAACAAAAATTAGAAACTATTTTACAGATGATTTTTTTATTACTGATTTACATATTAAGGAAGAATTTATCAATCCGTTTTTAAATTACTGTTTAGAACAAAATATAATTACCTACTTTCACAAAAACGATCATTTAAAAGTGACTACGATTTTAATGGAAGAAAGTAAAATGTTTCCTCAAAAAATAAATTCCGATTCGATTGTAGTTTTTCAAAAATAATATTTTAACAGAAATTTAGAATTCTGAAGTGATTATGTAAGCATTAAAAATGCGTAATTTGTAAAAAGCAAAGACTTACGTATGATAAAAAAACTACTTTTTATAGCTCTCTTTTTTATCAGTATTATAAATGCGTATTCTCAAGAAAAAAATAAACTCATAAGCGGTGAAGTTTCCGACTCTTTAGGAATTGTAAAAAACGCAAATATTATCAACTTAAAAACAAAACAAGGTACTTTTTCTAACGATGACGGTTTGTTTCGTATTTTTGTTTCTGAAGGCGACTCCTTAAAAATATCGTCTGTACAACACATTCCTAAAACAATTTTAATTACCAAAAAAATCATCCTTCAAAAAAACATCCGTATTACCTTACATGCCAATATTTATACTTTAAATGAATTTGATTTAAAAAGACACGATTTAAGTGGTCGTTTAGGTATTGATACAAAATCGGTACCAATAGATAAAAAAGATTCATTATTACGTAAAGTAATGGATTTTTCAAATGTAGATTTCACTAAAAAAGACCAAACGATTGATGCAAATATTAGAGCAAAACCTCCAACAAACAACGTAGATCCTAATAGTAGATTTGTAGGTGCTGGTGCTTCCGCAACGATTCCTTTTAAAGATTCAGAGCGTTTATGGGCTTTACGTAAAGAGTTGGCTTTAAAAAAGGCGTTTCCTTATAAAATATTATCAGAATTGGGCGAAAAGTTCTTTTTTGATGATTTAAAAATTCCTGTTGAAAAATATTTTCATTTCTTAGAATATTGCAATCCTTTAGGAATTGAGAAATTGCATAAAGAAGGCAATTTATTAGCCCTCATAAAAATATTAAGAACAGAAAGTATCTCGTACCACGAAATCATAAAAAATGATTAATTTGGCTATATAATTGATTTTAAAATCCATGAAACTAAACAAAACCATTTTACTTTTATTCATAATTCCTTTACTCTCATTTTCTGCACATAAATATTATTTAAGCTTAACGCAAATAAATTATAAACCTGCTTCAAAATCGGTTCAAGCTATTATTAATGTCTTTATGGATGACATAGAAATTGCTTTAAATAAAGACAATGCTATAGATTTAAAACTAAATACCAAAAAAGAATTAAAAAATAATGATGTTTATTTTAAAACATATTTAAAAGAAAATCTTCAATTTAAAGTAGATGGTGTTGTCAAAGAGTTTACTTATATAGGTAAAGAATACGAAGGAGATTTAGTCTATTTTTATTTAGAAATAGAAAATATTAATCAGCTAAAATCCATAGAAATAAAGAACAATATATTGGTTAAACATTTTCCGCAACAGCAAAATTTAACGAAATGTAAATTGGGCGATACAAACAAAACTGTTTTATTAACCAAAGAAGAGAATTCAGCAAAATTTAAATATTAATTCATTAAAACCAAACACGTATGAAAAAACTCGGAATTATCCTTTTCTCACTATTTTTTGTAGCAAGTTCATTTGCTCAAAAAAAAGAGGTACAACAAGGACACACAAATCAAAACAAATTTAGAAAATTAGATGATGTTTTTGCAACACCAACAGACCAAAGAACTGCTTCTGGTGCACCAGGCAAAAATTACACGCAGCAAAAAGTAGATTATGTAATTGACATTACTTTAAACGAAGATAAAAATCAAATTTCGGGTACAGAAACCATTACATATCATAATAATTCTACGGACGAGCTAGCGTATTTATGGTTGCAATTAGATCAAAACATGAGAGCTGCAGATTCTAAATCTCCGGATATTAAATCTGATAATGTTCCAGAAAAATTAAGCAAAGCTAAATACGACAAAGAGTATACAGATGCACCTTTTGATGGCGGATTTAAAATTATGAGCGTTACAAATGTTGATGGAAGTACTTTATCATACACCATTAACCAAACAATGATGCGTGTAAATTTATCGAAACCATTAGCTGCTGGTGCAACTTTTAAGTTTAATATTAAATGGTGGTATAACATCAACAATCATAGAACAGATGGTGGAAGATCTGGTTTTGAGCATTTTGACGACGGAAATAATAATTATGTAATTGCGCAATTTTTTCCAAGATTATGTGTGTATGATAACGTAGATGGTTGGCAAAACGACCAATTTTGGGGAAGAAGTGAGTTTGCGCTAGAATTTGGAGATTATACCGTAAATATTACGACACCAGATGATTACATGTTAAACGGAACTGGTGTTTTAAAAAATGAAAGTGAAGTTTTATCAAAAAAAGAGCTAGAAAGACTAGCTGTGGCTAAAAAAACCTTTGACAATCCTGTAATAATTAGAACACAAGACGAAGCAGAAAAAATTGAAAAAGGGCGTTCTAAGAAAACAAAAACTTGGAAATTCTTTGCAGAAAATGTAAGAGATTACGCTTTTGCAGCTTCAAGAAAATTTATTTGGGACGGAATGGCAGTTGATATTAATGGCAAAACAGTTATGGCGTATTCTTTATATTCTAAAGAAGCAAATCCGTTGTATGGCGATCATTCTACACGTGCAGTGGCTCAAACTTTAAAAACATATTCTAAATACACGTTTGATTATCCGTATCATAAAGCAATTTCTGTAGACGGACAAATGGGAATGGAATATCCACAAATTTGTTTTAATCCAGGAAGACCTGCTGCAGATGGAACCTATTCTGACAGAACTAAATACAGAATGATTGGTGTTACGATTCACGAAGTTGGACATAATTTTTTCCCAATGATTGTAAATTCTGATGAAAG
>TARA_R110001606_G_scaffold234932_1_pt1 | contig 27285 bp, 41 predicted proteins | sample TARA_R110001606 | Tara Oceans TARA_R110001606 (sample SAMEA4398315) | marine metagenome | biome: Polar Biome; feature: [SRF] surface water layer (ENVO:00010504); material: water (ENVO:00002006), including particulate matter (ENVO:01000060) such as... | depth 5 m
TTGGGAAGCTGAAATAAGTAAGCACCCTCGCAGAAACGAATATAGATGGTCTGTATATGATAAAGATGGAAATGATACTTACGACTTCAATAATGATATTGATGCTGAATTAGAAACTCCATTAGAAGCAGAGAATAATATGTTCAGAAACATTAACGATAGAATCGGTCATTCGCCTGAAAGGAAAATATCTACCTACGAAAAAGGTGGAGAAACTGCATCACCTATAACAAACTATAAGAAAAATATAATGGGAACATTATCTTTTGACTTGAAAGTAAAGGGTATGAGAAAGCCACAAGACTTTATAGTTTATCCTATAACAGAGAAAACAGATAAGATTAGAATACAAAGCGACAAAAAGTTTGGAGAAATTCATCTTCCAACAGGTAATGGAGTTTTAAGTAAGTCAGGAAATACAAGTTGGCATCTAGCATCAGATATGATGAATAGAAACATAAATAAATTTGAGTTAAGTGAATCAGAAATGAAAGAACTTAAAGATAAAATTAAGGCTACCACAGGAAAAAGTGTAGGCTCTTCTTTTGTGAAATCAGATAATAGTGGAGCAGAATTACTTGCTGAAGGTGGTAAGCTAGATATGGGTGAGGTAGATATTTATGAAGGTGTAGATGGTGATTGTACTGTAGTTATGCACGGAGATGTATTTGAAATGAACCAACATACAATGCCAAATATGAGTATAGATATGTATTCAGGAAGCAGGTCAGAATATCCTGCTGATATTAGCCATTGGGGTAAAAAAATAGACTTTAAAGATGCTCCAATAGTAATAAAAGACAAGGTAGAAGCAAGAACTGAAGAGTTTAAAAAAGGAGGAAAATTAAAAGAGGATAATAGAAAATGGTCACATCGTATGTGGTTCACTAATAGCAGTCCTGATGATGAATATTACTATGAAAATAATGTTATAGACTATCTTGTAGAAAATCCAAGCACTTTTAAATTAACAGTAAACAGAAGAAAGCTGAATGATTATAATACTCTGATGAGTGTTTATAAGGATATGGAAATAGAACCGGGTAGCACTTATTTAAATCCTAAAGACATCAAAGAATATGCTATTAAAAATAATAGATATGAATGGTTAAAAATTGAAGGAGATAGGGGCTCTGAGGTAAGAGAAAGAGTAATCAAAAAGTATGTAGATAGAATAAAAGAATACTCTGATTATTCAGAAGGTTTCGATGCTAAAGAGTTATTAGAACAAATACAAATACTTGAATCAATGGCATTTGAAGAAAAAGATGAAGTGGTAAGAGATGAATTGAGAAAAGAAGCAAATAAAATGAGAACACAATTATAGATTATGGATGATAATAAAAAGAAAAAACTACTTGCTATAAGAAATTCTGAGAGAAAAAAAGGTAACTATAATTCTTATGCTGAAATATTTGATAAAAATGGTATTAAAGCAGAAGAAGATTTTCCTAAAAATCCTAATGATATAACTAAAGATGAACTGCACGAACACTTTGACTTAGATAACGATGGTAAAGTCACATTAGATGAGTATGCAGAGCATATTGAGTTTCATTGTAAGAATCCTGAAGTATTAGAGGAAGAGTTAGAGGAAGCAGATTTTGATAAAGGTTTTAAATATGCTAAAGGTGGCAAGACCAAAGAAGCAAAAACTTGGAAACAGAAATATAACAAAAAGTATGGAAATGATTTAGAAGAGTCAAATTCATTATCAGAAATTTCAGAAGATACAGGAGTTTCAAAAAAAGGAATACAAAAGATATATAATAAAGGTATAGGGGCATATAAAACAAATCCCTCAAGTGTTAGACCTAATGTTAAGTCTAAAGAGCAATGGGCTCAAGCAAGAGTATATAGTGCAGTAATGGGAGGTAAAGCAGCTAAAGTAGATGCTAAAGAACTAAAGATGGAAATGGGTGGTGAAATAAATGATTGGTATATCTCATTAGCTGAAAGAGAATATTTTGTAAATTATATGTCTGATTTCTATGCCGATAAAGGTATATATGCTGAAGATTATGATGGCGGATTTACTAATGACCAAATAGAGATTGCAGTAGATAAATATATACAAGACCCAAAAACAAATTGGGGAGGTGGAGATAGTGTTGACAGGGAACTAACTAGAGATAGATATTTGATTCCTGCGTATGAAGAAGGCGGTGCTTTATCTAAAGAATTTAAATTTGACAAGAACTTTGTAATTTATGTACCATCTACATCAAATGTGGGCGATAAAATTTCCAATGAAGAGTTAGAAGAAAGAGTTAATGAAGTGGAAAAGTATGTAGCTAATGAATTTGGTGGATATACAGAAACAGATACAGATGGAGGTTATAAATCAACATCCGGGGAGATTATAGAAGAAGATATAGTAAAGGTTTCAGTTTTTGCTAATAATGATGAGTGGAATAAAAACGAAAGTAAAGTAGTTTCAAAAGTAAAAGAATGGGCAAAAAGATGGGGTCAAGAAGCCATAGGATTTGAATTTGAAGGAGATTTATACTATATTGATGAAGGTGGTAAGTTTTCAAAGGGAGGAACTATCAAGTGTAATTCTTGCTCTTGGTCGTGGAATGAAAAAGATGGCGGAGAAGATATGTATGTTTGTCATAAATGCGGAAATGATAATTCCGAAATGTATAAAAAAGGTGGTTTAAGCCCTGATAAAGCAAAAGAAATGCTTAATGATGGAATGGCTCAAGGAAAACCCTTAACGGATAAACAGAAAAGATATTTCGGTGCAATTTCTTCAGGAAAGGTAGATAAGATTAGAGAAAAATCTCGTATGAAAAGAGGTGGTAAATTAAAAAAAACAAACTCAAATAATCCATCAAAAATTAATTATGGATTAGACTATCTTTACAATCAGTTAAAAATAAGTCAAAAAACCTTATCTGAAAGTATATCTCAAGAGGAAAAAGAAATTAACTTAATGAGAGTCCAATCAATAAAGAAAATAATAGATAAAAAATTAAATAGTTTATCTAATTAAAAGTAGTAATAATAAATTAACCCAACAAATGTGGTAAGTTATTTTAAAAAATAATATATTTGTATAATTAAAACAATAAAAATGGCGACTAAAAAAGAAGAATTACAAAAAAAAATTAAGGCACAAGAAAACCTTAAAGCTACATTTGTAAAGAAAGGAAATACTAAGTTTGCGGACAAAATAGAGGCTAAAATACAAGTTCATAAAAAAGAACTTGAAACTATTGAGATTAATGAATCAGCAAAAGAAGCTGATAAAAAAGCAGATAAAAAGCCAAAACAATCTAAAACTATAGCTTCAGGAATGACTAAAGAGGCTTGTATAGAGTTTCTAAAAGGTAAAAAAAATATGTATCTAAAATCAGAAGATACAACAAAAAAAAACATCAAATCAGGTAGAGCAATCGAAGATGGAACACTAAAGGCAAGTGCTTCTTTGAAAAATGAAGCAGAAACCATTGAAAATAAATCAGATTCAGGTCAAACAATAACTAAAAAAGAACAAAAAGCCATAGCATTTAACATAGAATCAATTGTAAAAAATTGTGTTGAAATGATTAAATATAAAAAAGATGCTGACCAACTTATAAAAGATTTGATAAAAAAATTAGGCGAAATAAGAGCCGATATAGCAACGGGAAGATTAAAGCCCGGAGCACAAAATTAATTATTAATTAAACTTATACATTATGTACCCACACCAAGTTTTAATGGAAGAGCAAAATCTTCAAAAAGACCTTCTTTCTAAAGAAGCACAAAACTATTTAAAAGATTTCAATCATTTTCATAGAGGAGTTTCTTTGAAACAATCAAGAGCAGAAAAAAAAGGTAAAGAATTTGAAGTTCCTGAGTCAGATACTCAAAAACTGATTAGATTATCAAAATCAGTATGTGTTCAGATTTATGAAGATATGAATACTACAAGACAAGAGGCGGAATATAAAAAGAAACAAGAATCCAAAATTCAAGAAGAGGCATTAGAGTTAAAAAGAATTCAGGAGCAAGAGGATTTAAGAATAAAGGAAGAACTAGAGCAGAAAAAGAAAGAGGAAGAAGATAGAGAGAAAGAAGAAGAAGAAAGGTTAAAAACCCCACCTCCTGCCGCCCCTAAAGAAGAAGGCGGTTCACTATTTGATTACTTTTTTTAATATATAAATATGGCTAGAACTAGAAAGAGAAACAAACCTCAGGAATCTATTAATACTTCATCTCCTCAAACTAAATATGGATTAATTCCGGTTAATAATTTAACCTATGGAAATCCTAATGCTGCTCAAGATATATTAATAAGAAAAGAAGGTAACTTTGATTATATAGCAAATTATTTTATGGATAAACCTTATCCAAATAATGATGGCAGCTATGCAGCTAAAGAGTTGAAAGACATAAGAAAAGATATGGAAAAACTCCAACACGATAAAGTAGTGGAGTTGAGCATTAAATTCGATGAAGATTTACAAGGTATGTTGATTGATACTGCTCATAAATGCGGTGTTTCTAATCCTGAAGGATTTATAAAGGAATTATTTAGTGATATAAATCCAATTATAATGAAGTTGAAATTTTATTATAATAGAATTAGACCTTATCAACTTGCAAATATTTACAAATTTCCATTAAACCCAATGCCTACTGTATCGGGTCAATCACCATCTTATCCATCAGGACACACAGTACAAAGTAGAGTATTTGCAGATGTTTTGAGTTTTCGCTACCCTGACCAACAGGATATGTTAATGAAATTTGCAGATAAATGCTCTAAATCAAGAAGTATTTTAGGTGTTCATTTTCCTTCAGATGAAGTTTTTGGAAAGCAATTAGCGGCAGGTATTGTTAAAGATGATAATTTTCAAAATAAATACTTTAACGCAAGTAAAATTGCTGAAAGTGTAAACGACAGTAAAAGCCCAATAAAAAATTATGTAAATAATAATCCGAGTACAGAAAACTTTTTCGATGCCAATGAAGGTAATTATGGAATATCTAATTCAGTTGGAGGCAATCCGAATCAACGACAGGCACCCAATAGGTTTTCTCCACCGGCAACAGTAAATGAAGATGAAGTGTTCGGAGGACTTCCTAAAGCACCTGAGGGGGGTATGCCGCCTTTTGGGCAAGGACCTAAATAAATATACAATTATGAATAATGATAGATTTCATTGGATTTTAGATGCAGGTCACGGAGGATTGCACCCTAAAACAGGAGAGTATCAGACAAGAGGAAAAAGAAGCCCTATTTTCCCTACACCTAATAAATATGAAGGTGAAGTTTTATATGAAGGAGTTAGAAATAGACAGGTTTTAAAATGTTTAAAAGAATTATTAGATGAGAATGATTTTAAGTATAGTGTAGTTTCAGAAGATTGGAAAGACAACTCTTTAAGCGACAGAGTGTCTAAGGCGAACAAGATAGCAGAAACTAAAGATAATTGTATCTATGTATCAATTCATCATAATGCTTACGGAAAAGGATGGAATACTGCACACGGACTATCTACATATCATTTCCCAAAATCTGATAAAGGATTAAGACTAGCTTCCGTTTTTAACAGTAATGTAGTTGAAGAAATGGGATGGAGAAACAGAGGAATAAAAACTGCTAACTTTTATGTTTTAAAATATACTTCAATGCCATCAGTATTAACTGAAAATGGTTTTATGACTAACCTTAAAGAAGCTGAAGTGTTAATGAGTAATGAAGGAAGTTACCAAATTTCCCTATCTCATTTCAATGCAATAAAGGAGATAACAGATAGAGGATTAAAGTTTTTATAAAATAAAAAGAAAAAAATAATATTTATTATGATATTTTTATATATTTGTACTTTAAACAACTTTTTTTTACAAATTGTTTATTCCTTAGAATTCAGTCAGGTTGGTGCCTGACTTTTTTTTTGTCTTATGTTGTATAGAAAAGTAATCCCTGCCCCTTTAGAAAAAGTAGAATTAGGAAAGAATAAAAAGTCTACCTACTACTTAACTGCAAATCTATTTTACAGTAGTGTTCATTATCAAGTAAGAAAACAAGTCGTAGATGCAGCAAAGCAATTTCTTCTGCCTCACCTACAAGACTGCCCGGTTCTTGGCAGTAATCTAAGTATTTCAATAGGCTACCAATCAGACAAGAATAATCATTTCGATTTAGATAATAAAGCATTTTTTTGGCAAAAAGTATTATGTGATTTGCTTAAAAGAATGGGTAAAATCGAAGATGATAATGTTCATCATATACAACAAATTCATTATTTCTTCCAAAAAGGTGAACCAAATATAATTATTCAGGTTAATAAGTTGTAATTGGAATTTATTTATAACACTCCATTAATTATTCAATTAAATAAGTTGTAATTGCAATTTTTTTATTTACTTTTGTTGCAGTTAGTAATTATTTATAAAAATAAAATTATTCATTTGTGAAACACACCAATTCTTTTGAACTCATTAAAAAATTAATGAAACTCGTTGATGAAAAAGGAATAGAAAAAGCAAAAAATATTATTGATAAAGGCTTAAAAGAAGGATATGAAAATCAAGATTATCTATTAGCTTTTATTATTAAAACTACTTGTAAAAATTTCAACATATCTGAAAGCGAACTGTTTCTAGGCAAGAGCAGGAAGCTAGGTCAAAGAACAAAAGCACGAGCAATGTTGATATTACTAATAAGGGAAAATCTACTTTGGTCCCAATCTCAAATATCTCAAAATCTAAAATTAAACAAAGCGACAGTTAGTAGGGATATGCGATATATGGAAAATTTAAACCCAAAATTTCCTGAAGAAAAAAAGCAAAATAATAAATTAATTAAAATAAACAACGAAATAAAGATTTTTGTTGAAAATAATAAATAATATGTCGGAAAAAAATACACCTGATTATTCGGAACTATCTACACCTGAAAATTTTAACCCTTTTGATGAGCCGGTAATACAAAGGGAATACACGAAACCCAAAGTTTCTTATGACCCTGCTACAATTGGGAGTATTCCGGAGCCACTATATCAGCAGCCTAATTTAGATGAATTACAGGAGGATGATTATGATGATGACAAACCTGCTTCAAAAAAAGAAAAAACTTCAAAGCCAAAAAAAGGATTTGGTAGCGATGACCCTTTTGTAAATGAGGATTTACAAGATTATAGTAAAAAAGATGCTGATGAGAGTGCAGGTTTAATGGTAGACACTTTTTTAGAGGGATATAAAGTTGCTCACACTTTTGGTCAAAAATATTTTTCATTAAGTGATGAGGAAATAGTAAAGAAAGCTATAAAAGGAGAAATTAATCCTGATATGAGAATCCCAATTTCTCAAACTCAAACAATTTCTGTTCAAGAATTTATAGGAGAGTATAACAAGCAGGTTACGGAAGTTTTAGTAGTTGATGATGAGTTTATTGAAAGTGTAAGACCTGTAATGATTAGAGTGTTCTCTGCAAGAGGATATGGATTAAGTGATGAGCAATTTTTATTGGTAGCTTTTGGTAAAGATTTAGTTACAAAAGGAGCACAACTTTATACTTTTAAAAAGTCACTTACACAATCATTAAAAATGATGACAGAAATGTATAATGCTCAAGTTAATCCTGAGTTTAATGCCTCTGCACAAGGAGCAACAGGACCAAGACCACAAAGTCCACCTCCTCAGTCACCTCCACCTAAGCCTCAGTCCCCACCGCCATCACCACCTAATCCAACTCCGGAACCTGAAGCCCCTGCACCTTTAAGGGAAGAAGAAGTATTTGGAGGATTACCAAAAAAAGGAGAAAATATACAACCAATTCAAGAAACAGTAGAAGAAGAGATGATGCAAAATCAAGAAGAAGCTACAATGCACGATGATATGGAAGATGAAATAACTGTGTCACCTAAAAGAAGAAGAGGCAGACCAAAGAAAAAAATAAGATTAGAGCCAACAGAGGAAGAAAGTAAGACTACGATTATTGAAGCTACAATTGTTGATGATGTTGATTTAAACAAAGGCTTTGATATGTCAGATGCTATGGAAACTGAAGAAAAATAATTAAAATGAATATTAACCAAAAAACCAAATTATGAAAACATTTATTTTTGTAGTAGTTCTTATCCTTATTGGTATTTCTTATTTCTGTCTAATTAAAAAAGAAAGTAGTAAAAAAACTCCTTCTAAACCAAAAGACAAAAGAGTAGAAAGTATTAAAAGGGCTCAAAAGAACCTCCATCCTCATTTCAATAAAGGTGTTGATAGAGGAGCAAATGGAAGATTTACAAAAAAGGATTAGTTAGAATGCAATATAGAAGGAAGAGGGTTTTAGTATGCGGACCACAATCAGATATTAAAGATTATTGTTTTGATGAATGGGCTGAAAATGTAAAAAACTTTACCTATCCTGAATATGATGTTTTTTTAGCAGACAATTCTTTGACTAAAGACTTTAGTGAATATATTAAAACAAAAGGTTTTAAATGTATTAATGTTACTGATGAAGAAAATAAAAACTCTGTTTTAAAAAGATTAGCTATTAGTCACGAATTGTGTAGACAATATGCTTTGCGTAACAACTACGACTACATTCTTCATCTTGAAACTGATGTATTTCCTCCACCTGATGTAATTCAGGATTTAATGTTTGAAAGAAAGCCTATCATTGGTGCTATGTATCAGCTTAATGACAATGAGAATAGGCAGCCTATGCTAAATCGAATATCTTCTGACTCTGATGACCATAGGTGTTCTATTTCGGGTGCTAGTAATAACTTTATGATAAATGGAAAGCCTGTTCAAACATTATCAGCAGGTTTAGGGTGTGTACTTATAGCTAGACCTTTATTTAAGAAGTATGATTTTAGATATATTGAAGGTCAAAGATGGTTTCCCGATGTTGTTTTTATAAATGATTTATATAGAAATAAACAAAAATATTTTGCTCATACAGGAATAATATGTAAGCATAAGAATTCAAAGTGGGGTGAATTTGGTAAAGATTATAATTAATAAACAGTTAATGACAACAGACAAAACATATAGATTTTTTTTCCATTATTATAAGCGGTTTAAATGTATGTCAATACATTATAAGAATCAATGTTTAAAAGCGGACAATGTTATTTGTTCAGTTCCTATTGAAACAAAATGGAATAAAACACAACCTAATTTGATAATGCGTGGATTTGCTAATTCGGTTAAAATTGAAAATGGAGTTTGTTATATAGAATAAAGTATTTAAAAGACAATGAACCGAATAGAAATACTAATCGGCTCAACTAAAACAATAGATATGAAAGATTTAAAAGAGAAAAGACACTATAAAGATTTTAAATGGAAAATGCCCGGTGACATAACTAAATACATTGGGGAAAGAGATAAAAAGAGAGATACTTCTTTAAAGGGACAGAAAGAAAGACTAGAAGGTCAATTAGCAATAAGAAAAAAGTATGTAGAATTATTAGAAAGTAAAGAAAATTTATTGAAAGAATATATTTCTTTTCCTAATGAGGATAATAAAATGCTATTAGATATAGCAACCGCAGAGATAGATGCTCATAATATAAAAATTGAAATAGTATCACAAAAAAATGTTTATGTAGACACATATATATATTACAAAGAAGATTTTATGAAGAGGTTTGAGTCAGGAGAAGAGCAAAAGAAAGTAAACGATTATAATAAAAAATAGATGCTACCAAATTACGAAAAAACTCAAGATGGAGTAATTACTCAAATTATTTGTAAGCCTTATGATTATAGTGTAGAATATTCTGATAGTAGATATTCTGTATTTAATGACAGAGGAAACATACTAAATTTAAGACTAGGTTACATTATAGGTTCAATTGGACATATTCCTAAATCATTGATGGATGTTGGATATGGCAATGGTGATTTTCTTGATTGTTGTAAAAACTCAATTAAAGAACTATATGGAAATGATATAGAACCTGCCTACCCACTAAAAGACAATATAAAATTTGTAAAAGATATAACATCAGTAGAAGCAGAAGTAATTACATTCTTTGATAGTTTAGAGCATTTTCCTGATATAGAGTTTGTGAAGGATTTAAAATGTAAATATGCCGTAATATCTTTGCCTTGGTGTTTGGCAGGAGATGATGATGAATGGTTTTCAAATTGGAAACACAGAAAACCGGATGAACATTTACATCATTTTGATGAAAAATCTTTACAGTTGTTTATGAATAGAATGGGGTATGATATGATAAACTTTACAAATATTGAAGATAAAGTTAGAATTGATAAAAATTATACACCAAATATATTAACCGGTACATTTAAAAAAAGATAATATGAGAGAGCCAAAACTAGGAATGGCAGTAGGGAAAAAGGGAATTGGTAAAACCTACCAAACTAAAATACTTATTGAGTCCTATGTTTATGGCAATCCTGAAAAAGGAGTAGAGCCTCGTAGGGTTTTGATATTAGATGTTAATGATGAGTTTACTGATTATAAAGCTATATCAATGAAAGATTTAGTTAGATTTTCTGTAATGCCCACCGCAGAAATAAGAAGGGTAAGACCATTTAATGAGAAAACAGGCATAAGATTAACACTTAAAGAAATAGCAAATCAACTTTGGGATATTCTACATTATTTTAGAGGAGGAATGTTATTAATTGAAGATATAAACAAGTATGTTGGTGACCACCTTCCTACAGATATTGTTGGAGCAATATGTTCTAATAGGCATACAGATTTAGATATTATAATGCACTTTCAAAGTATAGGAAGAATTACAACCAAAGTATGGCAAAATGCTAATTGGCTTAGATTTCATAAAAATTCCGATAGTATAGAAAGACATAAAAATAAATTCCCTGATAAATATGAATTGTTTAGTATAGCGGAGAATATTGTAAATACACAATACTTTAATGATAATCCAAGATACTTTATGTATGTAGATTTAGATGAAGAAAAATTAAAAGGAAAAATGACAGAAACTATTATCAATAATGGTATTGATGAATACTTGTCAAGAAATTTTAATTCAGTTGTAAAACCTGCTATAAATAAAAAAAGTTTAAGTGATGGTCAGACTATTGATAGGAATGAAGCAATTCAAAAAGTAAGGGCAAGAATAAGACAACAATATTTCAATTAATTTATTCTCGAATAATTTAAAATTAAATAAAATGAAACGATACGATATTATAAATGCATTAATTAAAAAAAATAATTATAAAACATATCTTGAAATAGGTGTTAGAGATAATGAATGCTTTAATAAGATTAATATAGAAGATAAAAAAGGTTGCGACCCATTAGATGATAAATTTTTAGCAGAGTTTGCAAAAGCTAAAAGCAGTTCTGATAATAAATGGCACCCATCTCAAATGGATGTTGCTTTTAGAATGACTTCTGATAATTATTTTAAAAAATATAATGATAAGTATGATATTATATTTATAGATGGACTGCATTTAAATGAACAAGTGTATCGAGATTTGAATAATTCAATAAATTGTTTAAATGAAGGAGGTACAATTTTAATGCACGACTGTCTGCCTTTAGAAGAGGACCATCAAAAAGTACCGGCAGTAACAAGTTATTGGAATGGTGATGTATGGAAGGCATTTGTAAGGGTTAGAAACGAAAGAAAAGATGTAGAGATGTCAGTTATAGACACAGATACAGGAGTTGGTATGATTACATTTGATAAAAAGAAAAAACCTGCTATTTCAGGTAAAATAACTCTTGATTGGGATAATTTTTCCAAGAACAAAGTAAAATGGATGAATGTAAAAAGTACAGAGGAATTTATAAAAGAAGTAGGAGCAGAGAATTTTCCTAAAAAAAGAGCACAAAGTTTTTTCCATAGTGGAAGTTTAGGAGATGTAATATTTTCTTTGCCGTTAATAATTAAAAAAGGTGGTGGAGATATTTATTTAAAAAACAAACATCAATATTCAGCAATAGATAAACAATACAATTCACTTTATAGATTGCTTAAATGTCAACCCTATATTAATAATGTTGTATTATATAAAGATGAATATGGAGATAAAACTTATAAAAAAGGCTCTACATCTGAAATTGATACAGAAGTTAAAGTAAAATATGATAACTCAGTAGAGTTAGATTATGATTTAGATTATTTTAGACTTTCTCCAAAACTTTTTGAAGAACAAGTAGTTTTCGCATATTTTAGAGTATGGAAAGAAAACCCTCAAGACACACCTTTTCCTTATTTATTATTAAAAGATAATTTTAAATTTAAAACACCTGAATTAAATAATAACATAGAAATACCAAAAGAAGATTTTAATGTTTTTCATATAACTCAAAGATATAGAGAAGGTGTTGATTTTAATTGGGAAAAATGTATCAAAAACCAAAAGAATAAAAATTATTTTATTGGATTAAAAGATGAATACGATGCTCTTATAAAAGAATATGATGTTGAAGATGATTTAATATTTTATGGAGATAAAGTAAAAGACTTGTATGATATGGCTTGGATGATTAAAAAATGTGATAAATTTTATTGCAATCCATCGGTTTCTATGGCAATAGCTATGGGGCTTTATAAAGAATATCATATAGCAATAAATCCGGATATTAAATATGTATTATCAGGTATGGAAATTGAAAAAGTATTGAATTAATATTTAATATTATTTTTTTACATACCTTTGCCTAATGAAAAAGAATTTAGGTCTTATTGTTGGTGGAACAACTTTTGTGTTATTTATGACAGAAGCCATTATCCATTTTAATATGGGTAAAAACCACACAAAAGAACTAGAAGGCGAACTAAAAAATCCAAATAACTTCAAATTACCCGATTCTAATGAGGTGATTAAACTTGCTTTAATAGTAGGTATTTTTTCAGTTATGAATGGAGTTATAGTAAATGAACTTAAAAAATCATTATAATTTCAACTTAATTTCAACTTTTTTTGTACTTCCTTAGGGTTAAATAGTATTTTTTAAAATAACTTCAACTAAACCCGTTACACTTATATATATACCATTATGCATATAAACTTAGTAGAGTTTATAAATTTGTGTATGTATTTAACAATGGCTAGTGCCAAGTTTAATTTAAAATCTTTAGTAAGATGATTGAAGGAAAAGGAAAGAAGTCGATGTTAATGGGTGTTCTTGGAGTCGCATTTGGTGTAATGATAGGTATCATTGGAGCAAATATGGTTGAAAAGAATTTTCTTAACAAAGATGGTGAAGCATAATAATAATTGATTGTAAGTCCTAAGGGCATTTCGTTTGATTTGGTCCTAGTTGTTGAGCCTACGGCTCCAATTGGTTGATAAATGAAAACAAAGATATTTATTAAGTTTTGTAAAAAAGAGTAACCCGTAAAAGGGGAGTTTATTGTTTCGATTCATAAAAAAGTTTTGTGAATTATTGTTTAACCAAAATTAAAAATTAGAAAAAAATGGAAAATTTAAACCGTTATTTCTCTGATGCAGAAGAAAACATTTCAAACGAGCATATGTCAGCTAATGGTGGCGAATACTCTGATTGGGATGACTCTTTTAACTTTGGTGGTTCTGAAGAAGAATACTTAAACGCTATGGGTTCGGCTGATGCTAGTTCATCACAACCTTACATTATCTCATTATATAACTCTACCGCAGCAGATGTAGCATCTGTTGAAATCGGAGGAGCATATAATACGATAACTAAGGTAACCGCAATCGCAGCAGGTGGAGGTATTCCGGCAGGAGAAGCAGGTAACACGGCAGATATCCTTTATAATATGGCTATCTCAGGTGTAACTTATCTTGAATTTTTATGGCAAAGTTCATCTAAACCATTCGTGGTTGGATTAACTTACCTACAAAGTGATGGAGGTTCTACTCAGGTTTTAGAAACTATCGTAGTAAAAGTAGTTGACTCTAATGGTAATCAACAACAAAAAACTCTTGTTCCTACAATTGACCCTTACCAAAACCAAACGGACATTACCGTATTAAAGCATACCTATAAGTGGGATGGCTTTACTACATTAACAGTTAACAGTATAGCAGCAAAAGCGACTTTAAAAGTCTACTTGTTCCCATCTGAAACTGTTTCTCAAGGTCGTGCTCTAACAGGCAATTCTATTGCTCGTGGTTATGGTAATCCAAATGTAGTAAGACAAGACAAGATTGTTCTTGGTCAAGGAGTTGCTCGTGCATTACAGGGTTAATATTAAGTTATTAACTTTTAGAGATTAGATATTAAATGGGGCAGAGGCAAATGCAAAGGCATATGTTTCAAGCCCCATTTTTTTTTACTGAAAAAGATAAAAAATAAGAAGGAAGATAAAAAGACAGATATATAAACAAGATAAAATGAATTTATACCAATATATAGCACACAATAATTCTTCGGGAGCAAACGAACTTTTAAGCAATTATGGTTTTAAAGCTACCAATAGTATAAGTGAATTAATTAACAGACTAAAAATAATTGTAAGAAAATACAAAAAAGTAGCCTTACAAGATATTACAGAAATACATCCTGATAAATCTTTATTATCAGCATTTACATTATCTACAACTTCAGACAAAGAATTTTCTTATGCAACGGGTAGAACACCCGGATTTGCTGACCCTGTAGTTGCTGACCCTACTCCTTTCGAGCCTGTGGCTCCATCTTCATTTAAGCCAACATCTGATAATACAGGTTTTGATGCAAAAGAAGTAGTACAAGAAATACAAGAAGTAAAAAAAGAAATCTTAAAAGATAAATTAAAAAGAAATAGAAGAGAAAGAGATAAAAGAATGATGAAAATGCAATCTACATCTCCACTTCTATTATTAGCAGTAGGATTTGCAGTAGGATATATTATAGCAAAAAAATAATATGAAATATGAATATCATAATTTTAAAGAGAATTTTAAAGCAATAAAAAATACAAAAGATATGGCTATAACGAGAGAACTAATGTTGTCAGAAGTTGCAAAAGTAATTGAAGGCAGACCGGCTTTAGTTAAAAAAGCACTTATTGGGTGCGGAGTAAATATTTCAGCAAGAGCAGGAAAAGTAGAAATAGTAACGGTTGTTGCAAACAATTTAGTGCAAAAATGTGTAAGAGTTGCTCTTATGAAATTAATTGCAGCTAACCAATTACCTTTTATAGATGGTTCTAGTGGAGGAGTAAATACTAACGAAAGAGTTAGTGATTTAGACACAGACATTTCAAGAGATGGTTTTATGAATCAAACAGGAGGAGGTAGCAAAATTAGCGGAGGAGATTGGATGAGTGCAGGTACTGCCGTTTTGGGTACTGTAGCAGGAATTTTCCAAGGCAATAAGAGTTATAAAGAAGCAGGAAAGCAAAGAGCACACGAATTGCAACTTGCTGAAATGAATAAAGATTTAATGCTAACACAAATGAATTTACAGGCAAATGTAGGTGTAGCCCCTCCAACTCAAGCAGGTATAGGAGGTTCAAGTAAGGTTACATTTATATTATTAGGAGTAGGAGTTCTTGCAGTTATAGGATATTTTATTATTAGTGGTAGAAAACAAGGTGGGGCAGCAGCACCGGCACCTGTAGCAACAACTTAGTTCTTTGATATATGTTTGATAGAGAAGTAAATCTTTTTGATGAGGCACCTGAAATTTCGTTTGATAAACAAGATAATGTATCAAATAGAATGGAAATGCCACCTGAAACTCAAGACAATATAAGTAGTATTGTTGATAATGGTAAAGCCGCATTAGTAAAAGATAGTACCAAAGAGATGCTAAAAGGAGCAGTTTTAGGAAGTGTATTAGGAGCAATTCTTTCTTTATGGAGAAAAAAGAGTGTTTGGATGGGAGTATTGGCAGGAGGATTAGCAGGAGGTTATATAGCTAAAGAAAGTATAATTAACCTAAAAAAATAATGAATTATGGCTCTGAAACCAATAGAACCGGAAGAAATGATAGTGACAGTAGAAGGACTACCGGTAAAAACTATATTAGAAAGAGCATTAGGTGGGATAATAGTATTAACTGTAATAATTTGGATAATTAGAAAATGAATATTTTATTTAAAACAAAGCAAAAATCATTAACTATTATGATTGAGGTCGCTACAAACGGTCCTCAAAAGATTCAAATAGTAGTTAAGGATATAAACAAGCCAAATACAGATTATACAAATAGATATGCTACTATAAATGGTACACAAAGATTTTTTGTTAGAATGCCAATGTCGCCTTATGAATCATTAATAAGTGTTTACAATAAAGCTAATGGAAATCTTAAAAAAGGTCAGGATGATTCTTTCAAAGTAGTTAAGATAGATGCTAGACCTTTAGAAAGAAAAATGGATTGTGTTGATTGGAGTAATCCAAAAATTAGAGATTTTGCAAATTTTGCTCAACAGTTCTCTGACAATGCAGGAATATTAAGTGCAGGAAAGTTTCCAAATGGAAGCACATATATCTCAGATGAGGGTAATTTTAGAATAGATTACTTTGATGATATTAGAACAAAAAGAGGTTTGGTAATACAAACCCCTGCAAGAATTAGTCAGTCAAAAGGAATTATACAAGTAAGCAAGGCACATTATAAAAAGTTTACAGTTCCTATGAGAATGGCAATTTTGTTACACGAGTTTTCACATTTTTATTTAAATGAGAATATGGAAGATGAAACAGAAGCAGATTTGAATGGATTATTAATTTATTTGGCTCTTGGTTATCCAAGAATAGAGGCTTATCAAAGTTTCCTTACAACATTTAAGGACACTCCAACTCCTCAAAACAAAGAAAGATTTGATATTTTAAATCAGTTTATAACAAATTTTGAAAGAAATAAATTTTGCACTACAAATAACGCACCTAATTTGAGAGCAAGTAAATAAGATTATTAAAAAAAAAGAAATTATGGCAATTAATTGTAGCAGTCTATTAGCGTGTCCCACTTGTGGTCCAAATTGTAACTATGAATGTCAATCAGGTGTTTGTGTTGCAGTACCTAGAGATGACAATAGAGTAGGAGGAAATCCTTTTGGAGTTGCTCAAATTAGCAAAACAAGAGGAGTACCTTCAATGGGCTCTTCAAATTATGGTCCAAGAGGACAAAGACAAAACTTTAGAAGTTTCTCAGGAACAAATTGGCAACAGTCAGGAAGAAATCGTGAAACTATGTGGCAAAATGGAGGTGTATTCTCTAATGCAGCAGGAGGTGGAGGATATAGCAGATTTGCAGGAGATAGTAATGGAACTATGAAAACTATGAGTGTAGGAAGATTAGTTATGGGATATTTAGCAATTGGTTTAACTGCTTTTGTGATTGGTTATGCAATCAAGAAAGGTTGTGAAACTGCAAAATAATAAATTATGAATAGTAATACAACAATAGTAGATAATAGAGATGAAATGAGAACTATGCCTGTAAGTGCATATGTTTTATCAATGCTTTCAGTAGGTATTTTATTTTATGTAATTGGTTATGGTTACTGTAAGGGTAAAGAATCAGCTTAATAAAAAAAAAATGGAGAAAATGGAAAATAAATATTTAAATTTTGATGGTATGGCATCTGATGTACCAAACGATATGCCTTGGAGTGATACTGTTTGGTCAAATCAAGCAGGAAATATCACTAAAGAAGAAGCGGTAAGAGTATCACAGGTATTCGGTACTGCTTTAAATGCATCAGGAGAAGAAACTATAACACTAGACCATCATATGGGTAATAGACCAAATATGGTTTTATCTGATATTGATAATAGTAAAATGCCTGATAGTGATGTTTGGAGTAATCATCCCGGATTTTTAGGTATTACTTGGAGTAAAAAGAAAGCTGAGTCAGAAAGAGAATCAAAAGAACAAGCAAAAGTAAATGCATCATATCCTAATACAGGAAATTGTGCAGTTCTTACATCAAGTTTAGATAGATTAGATTCAGATTTAGAAAGATTAAATGCCGATAGCGGAAGCGGAAGTAAAGGTGCGAAAAGAGTAAATAAAAGAGCAATTAAAACTAGGGACATAAGAAGAGGAAGTGTTAAAGATGGTATGGAAGCATCTTGTGCAGGAGAAGAGGCAGCATTTCAAAGAGATGTAGCATCTCAGCAACAAGTTTTACAATCAGCAGGAGCAGGAGTAGTTGATTCAGCACTTAGCCCTATGAACCTAATTATTGGTTTAGTAGTTATTGGTGGACTTGGATTTGCAGTTTATAAATTAGCAAAAAGATAAAGATATGAGTAATAAAACAATGTTGTGTAATGGAAGATATGTAGCAAATGACCCTTGCTATCCTTTATGTAGTTTGCCTGATGGAAGTGGATGTGATTATTCATCAATTTTTGGCGGAGGCGGAATTGGAGGTCCAACAGAACAATATAGTGTAACTACAGGAAATGCAGTTGCAGGAAACACTTCTACAAGAGTTAATACAACTATGATTGACCCATATCAAAATATTATTCCATCAATGTTAAATGCAAGTGGAAATAGCAGAGTTGCAAGTAACCAATGGGCTAATGATGGTACTACTAATCAAGTTTTTGTCGGTTTTGATGGAGGAAATGGCAAAAGTGACTTTATGTTTGGAGATTACTAAAAAAAAAGAATATGGAAAATACATTATGGTTTAATCAATCAGGAGCACAAAGAAGCACAGAACTTTGGTTTAATCAATCAGGAAGTGCAGTAATTAATGTAGGCGGAGATAAATACTCTTATGAGCCTGTATTAACTTGGGATAGAGGTTGTGATAGTATGGATGATAGTGGAGATGGAATTTTCACTAATAAAGATTGTAAAAGTAAGTCTAAATTCGGAGGAGTTGAAGGATTAAGGTTAGGAGCATATCGTTTTAAAAACGGTGTGATGGATAATTAAAATAAAAAAAAGAATATGTTTATAGATAGTGATTTTAACGGAAATAGCTTTGGAAACTTTGATACAGATGCAACACAAGATGCTTCTTTATATGCAAGTGGAGCCCAATACAAAAATGCAGCAGGACCTGTATCAAGTGGATATAGAGATGCCGCAGTAAAATACGGAATTACTCCAACACCGCAACAATTTAAAGATGCTTCAGGAGGTGAAAGGTGTAGAGGTTTAAGTAGAATATTTTGTATGGGTCATATGTTATTACCTAAATATGCTCAATTAAGTTATGTTAAAGAAGCATATGATGATGTAGCAAAAACAAAAAATTCATACGGATATACTTTAGCTGCTATGGTAAGTGCTTTGAGTAGTGTTACTAATAAGGTATCTATGGAAGTTCCGGTAAGTTCAGATATGAATTGCTCACAATATGTTGAGGCAAAAAACGGTTTAAATTCACTTTATTCTTCTTGGAATAGTGCAGCAGTTGACACAGAGTTTGATAGAGATTTAAGAGAAAAGTATCTTAACAATATTAATCAAGCAATTTCTGAAGTAGATTCATTTATGGATGCAAGAGATTGTAATGGTTCAACATCTGCGATAGATACTGCACAAACTGAAGTTCAAGATGCTATAGTCAGAGCAGGAGATGCTGAGAATCTTGTAAATCAAGTACAAGAGGAGGCAAAAGCAGAACAAGAGGAGGCAAAAGCAGCAGTAGAAGCATTAAGAGATGATTTAGAGCAAAGCAAACAAGATGCTCAATTAGAACAAGATGCATTAGCAAAAAGAAATAAAATGATTATGTTCGGAGCAGGAATTGTAATCTTAATATTAATATTAAAAAAGAAATAAGTTATGTTTTTAGATAGTGATTCAAATACAGATATATCCTCTTTCGGAGATGATAATTTTTCAAATCATCCCGGTTGGTTTAAAGATGTTTTTAATCCCAAGGGAGCCGAAAGCGATAGATATAAAGATGAAGAAAATGCTCAAAAAGCCGATTGTGATTATGCAGCAGGAGATAGTTGCGTAGAATTACAAGAGTGTAATGAATTTTTTCAGGATATATATGATTCAGAAACAGGAAATTCAAGAGTTCCTAAAAGAAAAAGGAAAGCGGCAAATCATCATAGAACTAAAGTTCAAAGTTATTTAAGAGCAAGAGATTGTAATGTAAATACTACTATTTCATCTGAAGTAGATGACTCAATTCAATCAGTAAATGATAAAAATGAAGAGTTAGCTGAAATTAGAAATCAATTAACACAATTAGGAAAAGACTCAGCAGCACAGAGTGAAGCAACTTTTAAACAAGCACAAGATTTAATTGATGCAGAAGCTGCAAAATCAGCTAAAGAGAAAAAGAATCTATATATCGCAGGAGGTGCATTAGTTGGCATAATGTTGTTGGTATTAGTATTAAAGAAAAAACCAAGTAATAATTAATTAACATAAATAAATAACAAAAAAATGACTGCAAATCAAGTTTACAAATTATCAGGTTCAGATACTCCATTCAGCGAGTGGGTAGGAGAGCAAAAAAATAAGTATGGAGCAAAATTCATTGAAAATGAAGAATTCATCAATATGAATGGAGAAGGTTTTATTCCTGATGCACCAAGAACTAAAGAACAAGTTGTTATGGATAATGCGGATGAAAATATTGAATTTCCACAAGGAGCAGCAGTAAGCGGTTCAGTATCTTTAGGTGGTTCAGATGTTTCAGCAAGTGCAAGTGTATCTAATTTTCCAACTAAAAAAGTAATTTTTGTAGCAGGAGCACTTATCGTAGGATATTGGGCATATACTAAATACCTAAAAAAGTAATACTATGACAGATACTAATAAGATTATTATTGGTGTTGGTGTAGCAGGAGCATTGGGTGTAGGTATATGGTTACTAACTAAAAAATCCGGCTCTACTACAACTACTACCACAACAGGAGGAGGAGAAGGTTCAAATCAGTCTGACCCATCTACTAACACAGTAGATAGTTTAGGAACTACATTAGGAAATTTATTTTCTGAACTTTTTGCAAAGAAAGAAAAGGAAAAAAATCCTGTAGGAACTACTTGTGAGGCACCGGCAGACCCTTTTACTTCTGATGGAATTAAAAAGGAGGACTATTCAAGTAACGAGATAGAAACTATGCAGACAAAATTATCGGATTTAAGTCCTGATATTAAAGCTATCGTAGATGCTTCAGGTGGAGTTGATGGATATATTGGACCCGGTTTTAAAAACGCATACAATATGGCTAGAAAGTCTTGTAAAATAACTTCAGTAGAAAACATACTATAATATGGCATTCTTAAATAATCATAATAACGCATTTAGAAATAGTACATCTGCTTGGGGTGATGACAATGTAACAGTTTACAACATCCCTAATAGAGATAAATTTAGTTCAGATTTAAGAACTAATAATATGGATTATAATGATTTAGAAGAAATGATTACACAAGTTTCTTCAATAGAGCCTAGTAATGAAGAAGATGAATTAATTCTTAACTCTAAACTAAATACTCTGTCTTTGGAAAAAGAAAAAAGAGATAGTTTAGAAGAGGTAACTCGTATTGAAAGAGATGATGCATTTGAGCCTAGAAATACTGTAGTTAAAGAGGATGTGATTAAAAAAGTTGAGCCAATCGAATCATCTACAGATGATATAGGCTTAGAAGATTTAATGGTAGAAGATGTTGAAGAACCTTTGGTTAATGATAATAATGGAATGGACCTAGATACTAATACATTTTTATTAGCTGCATTAATTGTAATTGTAGTTGTTAAAATAATAGATTAAAAAATGGACAATAAAACAAAAATTATTATCGGAGCAGGAGTAGCCGCAGTTGCAGCTTACTTTTTATTTATTAAAAAGGATTCAACAGATAAATTATCAGGAGAATTTGATAATCCTGTGGAAGGTCCATATATGGGTGATAAAGAAAGAAGCGAAGGTAATGCCTCTACTGAATTTACATTAGAGCCTAAGAGTGGGTTTTCAACTTGTTTACCTGCATTAGAATCAGAAGGAGGAGGTAAAGGTAAATATATTAGCATAGATGACCCATATACTCCGGCAGCAGTAGAAACCGCAAGAAGGCAATTAATTACTGATGAATTAAATGTAGGAGATACAGTTGATTTAGATGGAAGAGATTGTAAAATTAAAAAGTTTTGGGTAGATGCAGATGGATTAGATGGTGCTATAAATTGTGAAAATCACGACAATATAACCTTTACTGCTAACTCACAAATATGTTGGTCATAATATGAGTAAACAAGCCTGTTTAATAATACCCACAAATCAAAGTAGTTTTTCTACTTGGATTGAATGGCATAAGTCATTAAAAAGTTGTGTTGGAAAATCAAAAGCCAATCAACTTTGGATGTTGAATTTTGACAAAGAAGCACCGGGTGATTCTGTTGAATTAAGAGAGTATATGGATTCTCAAGGAGTTCAATTAGACAGAGATTTTTTAGACAGAACAGTTGACTTTGGAAGTGGGGTTGCCGGGTTTGTTGGAAATTCAATAAACTTTGGCTCTACTATATCTAAAATAATTGTATTAATTATTGTAGGAGGAGCAGGATTGATGATTTATAATATTGTTAAAACTCCTGAAGGAGCAACAAGACTAGGAGCAGCTATTGGAACAAGAGGAATGTCAGAAGCAGGACAAATAGGCGGAGGTCAAAAAGCAATTGGAAAATAATGACTAGAAAACAAAAAATAACACTAGGTGCTTCTTTAGCCGGAATGGGTATTGTCTATCTCGTATATAATTCTATAAGAAGCAAAAAATTATATACTGAAATATTTAATGCAATTGGCGGTTCATCAATAAATATAAGTAATTACAACGAATGGTTCAATCCTACTTACTTTAACAATTATTCAAGTGGAGGATTTATTTTATTAACAGAGGGTACTGCATTACAAAAAGCAAGAAAGTTAGGAGAATCTTTTGGTACATTTTTTAATGATTCAAATGATATAATAGGAGTAATTAGAACAATACCTGATGGAGTAGCACTAAGTCAAGTATCTGCTAAGTTTGAGTCAAAAGGATATGGAGATTTAAGAACTCAAATTGGAGAAATGGATAAACAGGAATTAAGTGCAATAGGGCAAATATTATCTAAAAAACCACCTTTTAGAAACGCATAAAATTATGGATAAAACAACAAAAATAGCATTATATAGTATAGGAGGATTAGTCTTAGCAACAGGATTGTTTTTTGGAATTCGTTCTATAGCTAAATCTAATAATGAAAAAAAAGAGGGTGGTTTATCAGCTTCAGAAAGAAGAGAGTTAGAAGAATTAAGAAAAAAAGGTGCAGATGGTGGAACACTAACACCCGAACAACAAGCAATAATAGATAAAGCAGATGGAAAATACACACCCGGTGAAGGTGAAACAACTACACTAGGAGGTTGTTCTTTTCCTTTAAAAAATGGAGATTCTTGCAAGGAAGTTGCTCAAATTCAATTAGCAATAAACGAAAAACATAATCCCGGAGGTCTACTTAGCACACAGGGAAATGATTATACTTGGGCTTGTTTACCAAGTGTTCCGGGACAACATTCCAGTCTTACTGTAGATGGTGATTTAGGTCCTGCAACGGCAAAACAACTAGGTAGATGGTATGGCTTATGTGAAAGTTCAGGTTTTTTATGGGAAGTATGTGACTGTAAAAATATGAAGATTAGTAAAGGTCTATTTGACAACATTATAAGTGGAGCAGATGTAAGCGATGAAGCATTGAAAAAAGCAGGATTTAACAGTTTTTCAGGATATAGCGAGTTTAGTGCTTCTACAAATTACTTTAATCCTACAACTCCTTTAAATAATAATGGATATATCGAGTTTAACGGTTCTTCAAATTTTAATGTTCCCGGTTTTGGTAAAAAGTATGATAGTCCATTAGGAAGTTTCTATAAAAGTAAATTTGCTTTTACTGATGATTATCCTAAGCAGAGTGAAATGGAACATAGTTATGGTATGGGTAAAGGATTTGGATTTTCGGGTTCAACAGATTTATCATTTAATGGACAAACAGGAACAGAAAGCGAAGTGCAATCGGTACAAGAATTTTTTGATGATGTACCTTAAATAAAAAGATTAGGAAAGAGATTGACTCTTTGAGTCAAGGGGAGGGTGTGTCCCCTTTCTCTTTTCTTTAAAACACAAAAAAAATTAATTAAATAAAAAAAAATATGGGCTTTTTACAAAACAACGAAAATTATGCTTGGTTTAACCAAGTAGGAGCAATAGGCGGAGGAGTAGCAGGAACTATTTCAACAGGCTTAGGAACAGGAAGTGGTGCAAATATAACAAGTGGAGGCGGAGGCGGAGGTGCTATAAGTACAGGTCCTGCCACAGGAGTATCAGGACCATCAACGAGTATTCCTACTTGTGCTTCAGTTAATAATGACTGCGGTTGTTTTTATGGAGGGTGTACTGACCCGACTGCACAAAACTATGACCCTAGTGCAACTTGTAGCGATGGAAGTTGTATAGCAGGAGTAATGGGATGTACTAATCCAAGTTCAATAGGATATAATTCATTAGCAACTATTGATGATGGCTCTTGTATTACACCTGTTTCAGGATGTTCAGACCCGAATGCAACTAACTATAATGCTCAAGCAAATGTAGACTGTAATGGAAACTTAATAGGTGGAGGTTCTATAAGTACAGGTCCTAGCTTACCAAGTTCAGGAGGTACAGGAGCATCTATGTCAAGTGGATTTGATGGAGGATATTCAAACTTTAACCAACAAGGTTTTGGTGGTTATAATGACCAAATGTGGTTTAACGATTAATAAATAAAAAAAAAGATATGGCAAGTTATAATTTAAATAAAAGACCGTGTGGTGAATATTACTGCGATGCAAATGTAGGATGTCCAAAAGGATGCGGTGGATGTAAAAGCAACTATTGTAGCAGTAAATCAGATAGTTCAATAAGACCGGACAGGCAATATAGAAGATTTACAGGGGCAGGACAAACTCCACTAAATAATCAATCTCAATGGTCAAATAATGGCTTAAATAATCAAGTATTTGTTGGTGCTAATGGAGAAAATGAAACTCACACAATGCCTGATGGAACAGTAATGCCGGGAGCATCACATAGTGAAGGATATGGAAGTATTTTCAGCGAAAAGAATTATTGGATTGGTGTAGCAGCCGGAGTTCTTAGTTTATTAGCATACCAAAAATATTTTAAAAAATAATCTATGCCATTTATAAGAGGAAGAAATAATCAAGACCCATTTGACACACCTGAAGTAAGAGCAGCCCAAATAAGGGTAGTTGAAGAAGCAGTAGCATCAGGTGAAATAGAAATGAACTCTGAGGTTGAGGATTATATAAACGCAAGAACAAATCCACCTAATAGAAGAGGAGGTAATCCTAATAATCCTAATGCCGGAGTTAGAGAAGGAGGTACAAGAACAAAAATTCCTCAAGATTGTGTAGAAGCAGCTAAATCTATGAATTTTATTGGTACTCAAGAAAAACTTGATTTCTTATCTGATTGTGCAGCATCAAATGCTGATGATACTGAAATTACAAGTTCTGTAGAAGAAACGGGAACGGAAACGGGAACGGGAGCAGCAACGGGAAATTCCGGTAAGACAAAAAGAGATTTGAGCAATAAGGCATTAAGTAATACAACTTTAATAATTGTTTTAGGACTAGCGGCAGCAGGGATATACCTTGCTTACAACAGAGGATTGTTCAAGTCAAATAACATTTAATAAAAAAAGAATATGGAAAATAACTTATGGTTTAATCAAAGTGGAGATTTGAGTGGTACTCAACCATCTGTTATATTTCAGAATAATATGATTGATGGTTTATCTAAATTTGGTAATTCATTTCTTATAAATAGGAGAAAGGTTAATAATAATACTTTAAGAGGATTATTATCATCAAGAAAAGACCCACGATGGCAACAACTCTTGAAAAATAAAATTGCTTTCATAGATATGTTGCTAAATACAGGAGGAGTTAGACCATCAATTAGAAAAGCATCTAGTCGAATGATACCTTTAGGTCAAACAACTGCACCACAAGTGCCTATAAGAACTGTAAATTCATTATCAGTACCACCGGTAAATGATTATTCAAATGTAGATGCGTATTGTGAAAAATATTCATTAGCCTATCTTTCAGGTAATGGAAGTGAGATGAATTTGATTGCATCAACTGTAGCATCAATGTATAATATAAGCAACGAACAAGCTAAGTCTTTACTTGCAGAAAGATGTTTATGTAATGGTTATGAATTACCAACAGATGAGCCAACAGATAACCCTGTTATGTTTGATTGTTCTTATGTAACACAAGAATGGTGCACGAAGTTTATTCAAGCATTTGAATTTGGAAAAGATTCACCAAATATGCAAGGAACAGTATTACCATTTATTACTTACGCAAGTGGTTTTGGGTTTACTCTTACTTACGACCAAGCATATGGTTTATTGTTAAAATGTTGTCGTGAAGGTAGCACAGGTGATAACCCTTGTAATGACCCAAGATGGGTAAATCTTGCTATGGGAGGAACAATGGGTCAGCCTAATTACAATTATGGAAAAAACAACTATTGCGATAGGTGTGAGGCAGGTACAGGAAGTTTCCCTGTAAGTTGGAGTCCAAATACAGGTCATTGGTTTTATGACCAATCTAATGGAACAGATTATTGTTCTTGTTGTCAACCAACTAATCCTAATGTAAATTATTCTTGCGAAAATGTTCCTGAAGAATTTTGTATTCAATTCAGAAATGCTACCGCATCAGGTCAACAAACTGCATTAACAAATGTAGTAAGCAATTTTATAAATTATGCTGCTAATTTAGGATTTACTCTTACTTCTAACGATTCTTATGATATACTAAAAAGATGTTGTCAGCAATCTACAAGACCAACAGAGCCTACAAGACCAACTTTACCACCGGTTCCAACAAAACCAACACAAATAAAAAACATAACTAATATAGCTACACCCACAAGAGGATTTGATGGAGAGTTTATGCTAGGAGATTATTAAAAAAAAAGAATATGGAAAATACATTATGGTTCAATCAATCAGGAGAAACTTTTAACGGAATTAGTTGTGATGCTATATACGGGGGATGTCCACAAGATAATGGAGGAAATTTTATCGTAGATAGAGGAGTTATACCTACAGGAGCACCTATAGCGGCAGGATTACCTGCTCCGGGCTCAACTGCTGAACAAATAGCTAATGATATAGGATATGTGCTACCACCCGTACCTAATACAGGAGGAGTTAAGCCAATGAGATTAGTTAAAGGACAAAGAGTAGGAATTTCGGTTCAAGTACAATGTTTTGCTCCACCTTGCCCACCAATGATTATTAATAGAGGTACAGTAACAGGAAATATTCAAAAAACTTTTCCTGAGAGATACGAAATACTTTGGGATGATGGAACAACAGGTTTCTTTTTTCCTACAGA
>TARA_R110001606_G_scaffold394930_1_pt1 | contig 27257 bp, 42 predicted proteins | sample TARA_R110001606 | Tara Oceans TARA_R110001606 (sample SAMEA4398315) | marine metagenome | biome: Polar Biome; feature: [SRF] surface water layer (ENVO:00010504); material: water (ENVO:00002006), including particulate matter (ENVO:01000060) such as... | depth 5 m
CCCCCCCTTGTGTGGACATTCCATTCAATCTTGTCAACGCTTCATGTTCCCTTTGTCATATGTGATTGAATCTCTTTCTGATCTTGATTTGATGTTGTGATGCCGATCACAAAGTGTTTGCAAATTCCTTGCATCATATGGTGATCCACCTTGTCTGACTGGTTGAATGTGATCAACTACATTTCCACCAGCAACTTGACCATCTTGTTCTTTGCAGTGTTTGCACAATGGATTCCTTTGGATGTGATATTTTCTCAATGACTTCCATTGTTTTGTTTGGTATAAGTCAACCACTTCATTGTGTGATCTCATTGCTGTTGATCCTGGTCTGTTGGTGTCCCTTGCAACCACCCATGGCTTTGATCTTTGTTTTGGTAAGTTCGGCATAATATAGTGTTTTATTTGTTTGTTTTATTCCAGGACCACACACCCTTTTTTTTCAAACTGTTTTCATTCTGTTATAAGGAAATAATATTCTGGATCTGTTTCCAATATATATTCCAGATTCTTGTGAAAGTCCAACAGCATTGATCGTTCTGATCTTGATTCCCACATTTCATGACAACCCCTTCTTGATCCTTGTCCCATACTCAAACAATGATATGTGATGTTGTCCTTCACCAATTGCAGATCCTTCCTTCTGGACACTGGGATGATGTGTGAATGCGACAATGGAACATCAGACCTTCCACAACCACAGCAGTAGTGACCACGATCATCAGCAATTTCTGCATATATTCTTTTCAACTCCTTCTTGATCTTTGTTTCTTTTGATGTTCTTTTCATATCAACATTTGCAAACATTGGTTTGTTTCAATTTCATATATGTGTCCAGACAATCCATTGCTTGATCTATTCCTTTGCATACTTCTGCATAGTAACCAGCAGCAACCAGATCATTGATCCATTCCTTTTGTTGCTTTGTTGCCCTTCCTTTGTGTGTTTTCAATTCAATGAACAAACCATGAAATCCACCCCTTGCTGACATGATCTGCATGTCTGGCATTCCAGCAACATATCCACCTTTTTTTGCTTTGATTGCTTGTTTCATTGATGTTCTTATTCCACCAAGTGATGCACAATATTTCACACCCTTATATTTCAATGCAATGTATCTGACAAATGATTCTTGAAGTATTTGTTCAGACATCATTCAGTTCATTTCATTGCATGTTGGACACCTTGACACCTCTTGATCACTCATGTCATCACCACAACATGAAATATTTTCATCATCATCCACTGACATCCTGGTGTTGTCCAGATCACATTCAATTGTTTTCCTTTTCATGATTTCTTTGATCATGTAAAATATTAAAGATATTATGAACACCAATGTGATCACTGGCAATGCCAGGATGCTAGTGAATAAATATATTGTTTTGTTGAAGTATTTCATTTTTTTCTGTTTCAAATTCTATTGTGATGATTGCATTTCCTTTCAACCAATCATCCATTGTTTCAATGATGTGTTCCATCATTATTTGTTTTTTTTGTTCTTCTGTCAAATCTTTTTCATCCAGTTCAAATTCAATTGTTGCTTTCAAAACTTGAATGTGATCTTTGGTGGAATCAATTGGAATTGTATTTTCCAAATTCTAAATTTAAACATTTGATTTTTCTTTTTCCATCACTTCAATGATTTCTTTGAATGAATAGATTGTTTCATCCAAATGATCTTTTAATCTGTAAACATAAAACACTTCAATCAGTTTTCCATTGCTGTTTCTTTTTATAGTGAAAAACTTCTGTTTGATTTCTGGATTTTCTTTTTGCTTTTCAAATAATCTTTTCCAATGTTGATGTGTTGTCATGCTCAAAGATAAAAAAGTCAATTATGTTTTGGATTTCTTTTTTATTTTGTTTTCAACATCATTCTTTTCATATCCTTCCATTGCAATTTCTTTTGCTTCACAAATTGAATCCATCATTGCATCATATATGTTTTCAATTGAATGTTCATCAGCATCAATCATTGATCTGTCAATTTCATTTTCATATGCTTTGACCACTTTGAACATCTTGTTGAATTTGTTTTTCAAGTTCTGTGAATAGTCCCATTGCATTCCATGAATTTGTTCTGACAAACATTTCACCAATGCCAAAGTCATGTTGACATCCAGCATCACTCTGACTTCACTTCTGTTTTTTGTTGTTTTTATTCCCATGCTGAATGTGTTGGATCATATGCATGTTCTGTCCATAATTTGCAACCACTGACTTCACCATGAAACCAACATTCTTTGAACTTATCTTTCAAAGTTATCACCCAAGAAAATTCATGTCTTTGCATTGAAGTTCTTTTGATCATATCAACTCCAGATTTGTGGAATCTGTCATATATATAAATTTCATCAATTTCATCCCATTGTCCATTTTCTTGCATCCACAATTCAAATTTTTCCAATCTTTCTTTGTTTGCAATAAATATCAATTTTCCAGTGACATTGGTTGAATCTTGATATGTTGAATGTGTTGTTCGATCATACATGGTTTTTGGAACATCCAATGGTTTGGACACTGCAATGATTATCTTTTCAAGATTGTGATCTTTTTTTGGTCCTTCCAGATTTTCCATGTTTTCAATCAGTTTATTGTTTTGAATTCCCATTTGGTTTTTTTAAGTTTTTAAATAATTCAGTGACAAATTCATTTTCTTCTGGTCTTTCACCAATATTTTCCAGATGTTGTTGAATGTTTTGAATCAAATATGTCATTTCATATTTGTTCAATTTCACCTTTGATTTTCTTATGTCATCCAATGTCAAGTCTGGTGTGATCATTGTGTGATCTTGAATTGGAATTTTGATGGTGTTTCCATTTTGATCTTTGTATGTAAAAAAAGATTCAATATTGTTTTGGATTCTTGTTTCAATTTTCTTTTCAATTTGTGATGCAATATAAAATCCAAGTGTGATTCCTAACAGCAGCACCATTGAAAATGTAAGAATTGGAAAAATGATTGTTGTCATGATAAAAGTGTTTTATTGATTGATATTTTTTTCATTCCAGTTCCATTCCTGGATCTGTATTTGATCCGTTTGTCTTGCATAATCGGCTCAATTGTTTCATTGTTCCAAATGATCTGTCTGTGTGCTTTGATCCATTTGAAATATGTTTTGACATTCAAATGAAAGTCATCAGTATTTCGGACACCTTGCTTGAATGCTTGTTGGATGTCCTGGATTGTTAGATCTTGGAAGTTTTCTTGTAAGTCCTCACAAAGTATTTTTGCAAAGGTGATCATTGTTTCTGAATCAGATTTTTGTCCCAGTTCCAGATATGTTTTTGCTAAAAGATCAACACATTTCAATTGCAGATCATTTGTTTCAAATTGTTTTATTTTCATGATTGTTGTTTTTTGATGAATTCTTTTGCTTTGGTCCATTCATCAAATGCATTGTTCATTTTTGATTTCTGGTTTTTTGCTGATGGTTTTTTGTTCCATTTTTCATTGTTACTTTTCCACCTCAACATCCTTTTTGAAGTGTTCCAGGTCCGTTCCATTTCAAACTTCATTGTTTCTGATTTGTTGCATTCGGTCCAGTAGTCAATGAATTCTTGGATCTGTTGATCATCTAAAATTTCAATGTTTTCTTTTATCACTTCAATTGAAAAATTTTCTTTTCTGATAGATAATTTATTCTTTGTAATATTTTTACTTGTAGTAATACCTTCACCATTTTTGATGATACCCTGGTCATTGGATTGTTGTGACCTATCATCAATTTTCGTGATAGTCATCAACCTTTTTATCACTTGCTTGTTTTCATTCCTTATCACCTCAACATGAATGAAGTTTTGATCTTTCAATTGATTGATCCACAAACTGATTGTGTTCTTTGTAACACCATAAAGTTCTGCAAAGTAATTGTTTGAACTCCAGCAGAATCCTTTTTGATTTGATAGTGCAGTGATTTCACCATATAACAGTTTTGCATTTGGCTTCAAATTTGAATACCTCACATTGGCTGGTATGATTGCATAGTATGAAGGATTTTCCATATTAAAACAAATTTGTTTGAACTTCTGTTTGAACATCAATTTCAACTTCTGCTGGTGTTTTAAGGACCACCACTGGCTTTTTGATTTCTTTTATACCAACCACATGAAATTGTGAATCAGCATCAATCAAACCTTTGTGTTTCAATTTTAGATTGTCCAGGACCATTCCTGGTCTGACAACTTTGTCCCATTTCTGGAAGTTTCGCATGTTTGGATATATACATGATTTCAAACTTTGACCATTTTCATCTTTAAAAAAGACATAAAAAAAGACATCACCATATTTGGATTTGTGCTTTTTGAAACTTGTGATTTGTGCTTTCATTTTTATTTTAATTTCAATTTTTTTCTTTGTTGTTTTCTGAATTTCAATCTGTTGTTTGCTTTTCGCATTTGATCAGAATATTCAATTGGATCAAGTTTTTTCATTTCAAGATCAAGATTGTATCTTTCAAAATATTGATCACACTCCATTTCAAGATCTTTTCTTGTGTATTGAATTGACTTGTGAACATATGAATCAATAGGAATTCCAAATTCAATTGGTCCTGGATCTGCTGGTGCTTCAACACTTTGGTTGATCAATTCTGTTTCTAACATTCCAATGTATTCCTGGACCTGGATCTGTGGATGACCAGACAATTCAATGTCAATGATCATTTCCACATTTCTTTTGATTCTTATGAAATCAATCAGTTCCATTTTTCTTTTTTTGATATGTTCCATTTTTTATTGAATCCCATATTTGTTCACCTTGCACATGCATCTTGATGGACACTTTGTTTTTTTTCAATCTTTCCTTGTATTGATCAAAGGTTTCATCATCTGATCTTTTGTTTGATAAATTTATTTTTTCAAAGAATTTTTCCATCATATCATTTTTTTTAATTTTTCCAATCTGTTTTGAATCACAGCAAGATCCTGGACTGCATTGGTGTAGTCTTTCATCAAATGTGAATGACCATGTTCAATCATTGTTGTTCTGAATTCATCATAAAGATTTTTTGTGTCCTTTTCCATTTCCATCAGATCAGCCATTTTTCTGAAATGATGAATTGATGTTGCATGATTTTGTAATGCTGGAACATATTTTTTCATGTGCAAATGTTTGATGTTGCATTCTGTGTATAAGTAGAAAATCAAAAACCTTCTTGCTTCATTTATGTTTGCAGATCTTGAAAGATGTTTTTCAAAGTGAATTGTTTCAATCTTGAACATATTTCCAAGAACACTTTTTGCGATTTGAATTGATTTTTCCATTTTTAAAATGGATTATCATCAAACACTGGTTTTGATTCTGGATCTTTTTTCTTTTCCAAAATTTCTTTTGATGCTTCAAACCATTGCTTTGCAGTTTCAATCACTGATTGATCATTTGATGCTGATCTTTTTGAATGATACATTGCAGATGCTTTGAACATGCATTGGATCATGATCAAGTCATCATTTGATTTGGAAAATGGTTTGTTCACAAATTGTTCTTGACCTTCCTTGATGATTTTGATTGTTCCTTTTGAACTCAAAGTGAACATGACATCATCACCAACAGAACACATTGGATCTGGTGTTTTTTTGAACATCATTCCTTCTGATCCATTTTCAAACTTGATTTCAAATTTGAACAGATCATTCCACTGATCTTGTTTTGTGATTGATTTGATTTTTGACTTGTTAATTTCTGGCATTTTTTTATTTTTTAAAAATTTTGTCTGATATTACTTCAAACATTTTGATGTTTTCTGCATTTTTCAGAACTTGAATTTGATGATTGTCATCCCTTATGATTTCAGTTTTTAGATCTTGAAGTTGATCAGCACAAATTTGATATGCAATTCCAACACTATTCTGGTTGTATTCCTTTGACATTTCTGCAAATGCATTGATCAGAAGTTGAAGTTGATACTCCACTGGTGATCTCAAAAAATATTTGTTTCTATTTTCCATTTAATCTTTCATTTTGATCCATGACATTCAACTGATGCTGAACTTTCAATGTGATCTGTTTGTCAATTTCCTTCAATCTTTGAATTTCTTTTTGATAAAACTGAATTCTTTCATTGGACATTTTGAATTGATCTTGATTTGCTTTCATATTATTTTGTTTTTGTTATGGTCCAAAACTACAAAGATTGTTCACAATATATGTTTGTCAACATTGAAGTTTTCAACAACTGGTTTTTGATAAACAAAAAAAAGACCTGGCAAAATACCAGGTCCAATTCTCAAAGTTGTTTTTTTTAATATATTTTATTGATGATTTTTTCTGCTTGAAATTTATTCAATGAAAGTTCATATGCAAATTCAATCACTTTTTCTTTTGAGTATCCACCATCTGCTTTTGCTTTTGCCATATCATATAAAAAAATATTATTTTCAGAAATTTGAATTTTTCTTTTCAATTTCAAAGATAAGAGGTGATTCAAATTTTGATTTTTGATATTTGTTTCAATCATCATGACCAATTTTTGAATTTTTGGATCATTTGATTCTTTGATGCTGTTGTATAAGTAACCATCAAAAAGTCCATAAAGTGAATTTGTCAATCCATTGTTGTTTCTTTTTGATTCTGCAATCAGATCCATGTTCATGTCCACCATTTCTGTTGAATAAATTTCATGTCTGTCAAAGTTGATGTGATTTGGTGTTGAATTTTTTGTTTCCATTTTTGTGTTTGTTTTTGTTGTTTGGACCTGGCAAAACACCAGGTCCATTGATTTGTTTTTTTTATCTGTAATTGAAAAGATCTTTGTGAATTTCTTTTGCATCCATTATCAAGTTGATTTCTTCATATGTATATGAAGTATTCCATCCATCACCACCTTGACATGTGATTTTTTCAGCAGTTCCAAGTGCAATCAATAATTCAGTGTAGTGAAAAACTTCTTCTTTTGCAAGATCAAATTTTCTTGAACATCTGTTTTGAATACTTCCAATTGTTGATGATCCAAATCTTTCCATTTCATTTGTGATTTTCATCATGTCTTGAATCATCCAGTTTGTCAATTTAATTGTTTCCATTTTTGTTTTTTTTAAGTTTAATTGTTTGTTTTTGTTATGGTGCTAATATAAGACAAAAGTGTGAACAACTGCATCTTTTCAACAATATCTCAATTTTATTTTGTGACCTAAGTGATTGATTCTGTGTGTCTTATAAATTAAAGACAAAATTCTTTTATTTTACCAGGAAAAATGATGGTTTTTTTGATCGTTTTTTGATCAATGGTTGTGGTTTTTGCATAAAAAAAGGACCTGGAAACCCAGATCCTTTCAACTTAAAACAAAACAAAGTCATGATTCACAAATGTGATCAAATTGAATTGCAAATATATTATATAATAATTTCAAACACTGTTTTTTTCTTTTGTGTTTTTAACAATGATTTTGCATTGTATTCAGCCAACTGCATGTTGATGTCATATCCTTGGTGTGAATCATAGTTTTGCAGATCAACCCTCAAATCATGTCTGGAATCATCTGTGAACATATATATGTTTTGTGATGCTCTGGATGAAAGATTCAATGCATTGTCTGAATATGAATTTGCACCAACTGTTGATCCAGATTGTGCATAGAAGTCACCAATGATGCAATGGTGCTTGTGTCCACAAATTACAAAGTCAATTTTGATTCCTTTGTTTGAATATTTTGAAATCAATTTTGCAACTGATGTGTCATTCAATCCCTTCAATTGGTGTCCATGGATCAACAGCACATTTTTATCCGATACCTTGACCACCACTTCCAAACCACATTCCAGGAAGGTGACACCCTTTTTTTCATTATATAACAACCTCAACATTTCATAAATTGTGAAGTCATAGTTGTCAGATGCTGTTGCATCAATCCATCCAATGTCATCCTTCACCCTGGATTCATTTCCAGTGACACATGCAATGTTCACATTTCCAATTGTGTTCAGATCATTGATGAAATGTGTCAACAGATTGACTGAAAGAAATGTTGCTTTTGCTCTATTGGTTGACATTTGCAGAAGTTCATCCAACCTTCTGTCCGAATTCATCAGATCACCAGTGATTGCCAAAAGTATGTTTTTGATCTTGTAAAGTTTCGCATGTTGTTTTGCAATGTCTGCAAATTTTTGCATCCTTTTTGATGCCACCAGAAAATCATATTTGTTTCCATCAATGTTCACCAGTTCATTGAAATGTGTATCTGTCAAATGGACCACCATCACAGCATCATTTTTTGTTGACTTGTGATCTTTAGTTTTTAAAGTAAAATTGTAATTTTTAAGAAGTTTTGCAATTTCTTTTCCATAGTCAGAAACAGCATTTTCAATTCTTGCATGTTCTCTGAATGTCTTTCTTTCAATTCTGTTGATGTCTTGTGCTTTCTGTTTTTGCTTTGAAAGTATGACATTTGATTTCAATATTTCTTTGTCAACCAAATGATGTTTGATCAGTTGTTCAATGATTTTTTTGAATTCATTTTTGTCAATTGTCAAGTGATTTTTTTCAATCAAATCTTGTGCAATATGATATGATCCAAACCCATCCAACCACATTTTGATCACAACATCTTTGTATTTTTCAAACATATTTTTGTGTTTTTTCTTTACCTAGTGAATTGATGCTGTTGCATTATCTCAATTGTTTAATACTAGCAGTTGTCAACACTTGCAAAGTTGCTTAAAAGACACCAAAATTGATCTGTGTGCATTTGGTGTTTTTTTTAGATTAAAGAAAAAAGGTGGATTTCTCCACCCTTTTGTTTTATTTTTTCCCCTCTTTTCCAAGATCTGCAAGACCTTGAAATCCAGCCAAACTCAACAAAGCAATGAACAAATTTGTTGCTGTAATTTCATCAACACCAAGTGCATTTGCAATTGCTGGAACGATCACAGAACTGATTGCATAGATGAATTTTTTTGATGTGAATATTTGTTTCACAAACAAATTGATAAACCATTTTTTCATTTTTCTTTTTTTTTAATTAGTAATAGTCCCAACAAACTTCTTGGGATTTTTCGTTTTCTGGTGATGCATCAACATGCAAATATGATTTTCCAATTCCAAATCTTGTGAATCCAATTTCCATCAATGCTCTGATGATCTTGAATCTTGATCTTGAATCTGGTGTTGAAATATCTGCTGCAAGTCCTTTCAAATGTGATGAATTTTTTGCAGTCTGATATCCCATCAATGTCAATTCATGATGGTATTCTTGTGATCTGAATCCACTGGTGATCTTGAATGGTGTTCCCATTGTCAAATGTCTTGCTTGATCCAACCTTTTCACAAAGTTCAGATCCATGTTTTCAAGTCCAGATCCTGGTTGATCTGGTGAATCAAATTCACTCAAATCTTTTTTGAAATATCTCAATTCAGTTTGATCCATGTTTCTGTTTTTTTCCATCCACCAATTTTTCATTGTTCTTTTTATTCTTGAATACATGTTCCACAATTTTTTTGATTTCAACCACTGACAAAACACCATTCTTTTTTTTTATTTTTTTTTCATTATCCATTTTGTCAATTTATAGCATGAAATTACGATTGCTAAAATTAAGGAAATAAAAGTCAATATTTCATTGCAATCTGTGATGCTGAATCCAACTGCTGTTCCATTCATGATGATGATTTCTGCTGTATCTTTCAAATCTTTGGTCATTATTTTAATTGTTTGATGGTCATTTGTGTTCCATTCAAAACTGATTCTGATTTGACACCAGCATTTGATGCTGATTCCCTCCAAAACTGCATTCTGAAATAATTGATTGTTGATGATGCTGGTTGTCCAATGACTATTGATCCAGCACCAGATCCCTTTCTGACAGTTCCAGTCCCTCTGTCATAAATATATGATGATGTTGGATCAATTGTGGTCCATGCAATTGCACCCCTACTAATAACACCAGATTGAAGTCTTATTCCAGACAAAATTCTGTTGTTGACAGTGTTTGTGTCTGTTGTAACATTCCAAACTAATTCAAAATATCTCAATGATGTTGTGTCATTTTTTATCAACCAGCAATATTGACTGTTTTCAACACCTTCAATTCCACCAGATCCAAACACTTCAATTGCTGCTGATGGTCCTTCTGTGATTGATTCTGTGTCAAATTTCATGACCACTGCATTTGCAACACCATTTGTGTTTGTTGTGATTGTTGTTGTTGAACATGTCAACATTGAAAAAACTGAAAGTGCAGTTCCACCACCACTTTGTGCATCAACATATGCTTTCACAGATTCTGATGTTGGAAGTGTTGTTGCAGATGCACCAGTCATGGTGTCTGAATCCAGGAATCCATCAATTGAAATTGAATTTTTTGTCAATGATGTTGGACTGACATCAAATCCAGCCACTTGACCTTTTGTTTTTCTGTTTGTTTGATTCATCATGTCAAAAACTGGAATTTGAATTTGGACAGCACCATCTGATGAACTTGTTGGTGTGAAACTATTGAATGAAATTGATGTTGATTCTGATGTGATGTCAGAAGTCAAAGTGATTTCATTTAAAATCCCATTATTATAAACTAAATATAATATGTCACCAATTTTTGATTGATATTTTCCAGCAGCGTTTCCAATGTTTACACTTGCAACACTCAAAGAAGTGATTGCAACATCTTTGACAATTGTTTCATCAGATGTGAACAACAACAATCTTGCCGATTGTCCAACCCTCGCCATTGATCTGCTGTTTCCAGATCCACCAGATCCATTGACCAGTTGACCTGCTTGTCTAAATTGTAAAGATCCACCAGGTGTTTGAACTGTGCATTCAATCCATTCACCATCCCATTCATTCATGATCATGTTGTATTTTCCCCTTCTAAAAAAGAAAATATTGTCTGGATCTGTCCCATCTGAATTCAAATATATATCTTTAATTGTTCCAATTGGATTGACCATGATGACTTTTGATGCAAATGTTGTTTCAACTGGTGAATTTGCAAGTTTGAAATTTGATCTTTTGATGACACTTGCTTGACATGACTTCATTTGATATGCAAGAAGTTCAGTGAAATTTTCACCATTTCCAGCAGTTCCAATTGTTGTATCTGTTCTGTCCCTTCTAAACCAATCTTTTGAAGTCCAATCAGAAAATTCATATGATGATGATCCATCTTGAACAAGAAGTGCAGAATCATCCCAATATTCTGGACCATCAGCCCAATAAACATCACCCCAATCAATTTCATGTGAATCTGTTGATTGTGTGTCAATGAATACTGTGTTCAATGTTGCAGCATTTCCAGTTGCTTGTGCAATTGGTTGTATGGTTGAAAAATAATTGTTTGTGAATCCATTTGACCATGATGGTGGTGAAAGTGCTGTTGTGATGACTGGATTTGTGACTGTGAATGCAGCACTTGATCCATATGGACTTCCACTTTGTTGAACAATTATTCCATTTGTTGTAGTTGCAGTATAAGCAGCAGCCAAGAGCATGACATAATCAGTTGGTAGATCTCTGTAACCATTAAAAATCAATTGTGGTGATAGTTGTTGAACTGATGTTGTATTGTATGGATAAGGACCACCAACTGTGTTCATCTGCATCACAGTTCCCATATCACCATTCACTGGATCAAAGACACTTGGATCATCTGACCATGATGATGTTCCAAGAACTGGATCATAAGACAGAAATGCAAGTGTGTTCAATGTTTCCAAATTTTGACTTGATCCTTGTGCTGGATCAACTGCAAGAATCCAACATTGTGTTTGAATTGTATATCCTGGAATCATCACCCATGAATTTCCCATTGTAACTTCAAGAAACATGTCACATTTGAATTTGAATTGTGTTGAATTTACAAATGGACCAGACATGAAATATTCACCATTTACAAGATTGTTTGGAAGTAAACCATTATGAACACCATGGATTCCTGGAAAAACATTTTGATATCCAGCATGGATCAAGTTCTGTTTTACTTCTTTTAAAACTGGTAAAAATTTGTATGAACACCCTTGCAGTTTTTGTGTTCTTGCACCAGGATTTGTGATGTTATACATATAATTTGAAAAACGATCTGTCTGTGTGAATCCAAGTGATGTTCTTCTGTCATTGACTTCACCATCTGCATAATATCTATACCTTGCCTGGTCAATTGGACTGGTCCACCGAGTTCCGAAACTTCCAACTCGATCATTTCTGTTGTCCATTTCTCGGATTTGATACATATACCATGATGACTGCCATGATATGACACGCATTCCCCAGGATCTGCAAATTTGTTTCAAAACTTCATATGCATTTGCAATCACAATTTGATTGTTTGATGGATTGAATTTGTTTGTCCACTTCATTGTTCCTTTTGTTTGCTGCAAAGGATCACCATATTTTGAAGTGTTGTTTGGTTTGTAATGCATATCAACATTATACCATCTCACGCATGTGCTGAATCCACCTTTGTTTGATGCATCATCCCAGAAACCATTTGGATTTGCTTGTGTCTTAAAAAATCCAGTATGTTGCAAACATTGTGCAATCCAAAAAGAAAATTTTTTGTGTGACATTTGATGATACTCTGGTGTTGTTGTGTCAACATTTTTTGATTCAAATTTTATTTCTTTTAATTTTCCAATCCCATCAGTGAAAGTCAGTTGAATTGGAAATGGTCCAACGACATCTGGAAGTGTGTCCAGGTCCATCAAATATTCACCACAGAACATGATTGTTCCAGTTGATGTGTCTTTTCTGACTAAAATCATCAGATCACCTTCAATATATGGTGAATTTGCACCAACACCAAGAAGGTCATCCATGAATTCACCATGAAATTCACTTGTGTTTGCAAAGTCCATCATGAAATTCAATTCAAGTTTTGATCCAACTATTGGTGCAAACTTTTCATCACCTTCACAATCATATATCATGTTCAATCCTTGATCAGTGATTTGGAAATTGTATGGAGGTGTCCCAAATTGAGCACCAATACCATCCCATTTTCTGTCATATATCTGCACACACCAATCACGCTTGTTGACACTTTTGAAAAAACTTTCAAACCTTTTTGAATATACTGAATTTATTGTTGCCATTTTTATTTTTTAATTATGCATATCTAGCAAGTGAAATGTTTGCTTTTGAACTTGACAGAACAACATCATTTCCAGAAATTGTTCCAGTCACATTCACATTGCTGTTTTGATTGCCTAAAATAGCAGATAATTTTGAAAGAGGTGCAATGATTTCTGGATCATTTTTTGCATTCACATTGTCACCAACAATTGCATTTGTTGGACTGAAAGCCAATGCACCTTTTGCCATTGGAATTGGTGCTGATGCAATTGCTGAAACTTGCATTGCACCCATGATTCCAGCAAATGCCATCAAATATGGATTTGGAATTGCTTTTGCAACACCAGCAGCAGTGTTGATGATTGCTTGAAATATTGCCATCTTTTTTTCTCTTTTTGCTTGTTTGATTTCAAGATCCTTTTTCTTTGATGCATATCTTTTATCAATTTTTTCTTTTTCTTTTGCAAATTCTTTTTCTGACAAACCTCTGCTTTCAAGTGCAGACATTTCTGATGCTTGTTCATTTGACAATTCAGTCATCTTGTTTTCATGTCGCTGTGCTGAAAGTGCAGAAATTTGATTTCCAATGTCTGATGCAAATGCTGCAACTTCTAACATCACACCAGCAGTTTTTTCACCCCAACTTGACCATGCAGCATCTTGACTTGCAAAATATGTTTTCCAGCCATTTGACATTCCTTCCAGTGCAATTCGCATTGCAGATTTTTGTTTTTCTATTGCTTTGACATCAGCACCACCACCACCAGATCCACCATCACCACCACCACCAGATCCACCAGATCCACCAGATCCACCATCACCACCACCTTCTGGAAACATATTTGAAAAGTCAAGTGCTGATCCACCACCTTCAAAAAATGATTTCATTTTGTCAAATCCTTTTTGTGCCATTGATCCCATTGCATCAACACCATTTTGGATATCATCTTCACTGATATATTCAACCCTTGTTCCATCCAAAGTGTTTGAAATTGCAGTGTTCATGTTTTCAGCAATTTCATCACCAAGAACTTTTGCTTCTTTTTTCAGAACTTTTCCAGTTTCTTTGTAACCATCAACAGTTGCTTTTCCAAAGTCTTTTGCACCTTCTTTCACACCAGCACCATCAAGTTTCAATGCTGCTGCAATTACTTTTCCAACTGCTTTGAACTGCTTGATCCATGTGCTGATCAATGTTGTCACAATTCCCTTCATTGAATTGAACACAAATTTGACAGTTGCCCACAGATTCTTGAATGTCATCATGATGTATTCAATACCAGCACGAAAGATCAATGATTCATTGTATAGATCAATGAAATAGTTGACAAATGCTGCAATCCATTTTTTGACTAGATCCCAATTTTTGTATATTGCTGCACCTAACAAAGCCAGACCAGCAATGATCAATCCAATTGGTGACATAATGAATGCAATCACACCAGCAAGAAATCCAAAAAATGAAATCAAAGGTCCAGCAAATGCCAAAACACCAGCAATTGCCAAAGCCCAATTTTTTGTTCCTTGATCTAATTTTCCAAACCATCCAATGACATTTGAAATTCCATTGATGATTCCAGAAATTGTCGGCATGATGATGTCACCAATTTCTTGAAATGAAAGTTTGATTTGATTCAATGATTTGTTAATCTGGAATCCTGGTGTTGATGATAAAACTTCAAATGCATCTGCTGTGAATCCAGCAGAAGTTGACATGTCATCCAAAATTGTTTTGTAATTTTCTGCTTGTGTTCCAAGAACACCCATGATGTTTTTGACTGCTTGTGACTTACCAAAAAATTCAGTCATTTCAACACCATTTTCAGCAAATGCATCTTTCATCTGAAACAATGTTGCTTGAAGTCCCTGGTCTTGTAACATTGAACGCAAACCATCATATGACATGTTCACTTGATCCAGTGCTGTTTTTCCTTTTCCAGTTTCTTTTGCAAATGCCATCATCACTCCACCAAACCCAGTTGTTGCAGATCTTGCATCACCAGTTGTTTTGGTATATGTTGAAATATTTGCAAGAAGTTCATCAAATGAAATTCCAAGTTCAGCAGCCATTCCAACTTGTGTTCCTAAAGATTCAGCAAGTTCAGATGATTCAAACATCCCAGTTCTCACAGCCATTCCAAATTTGTCAATTGCTTCTGTTGCTGTGATCACTTCACTTCCATATGCATTCTGTGCTGCTGCTGCAACCTTTGCAAGATCTGTTGATTCACCAAGTCCAATTGCAACACCTTTGTTGACTGTGGTCAATGTTTCAAGTGCATTGACACCACGCAAACCAGCAGATGTCAAGAAATACAATCCCTCTGCTGTTTCTACTGCTGCAACTGCTGTGACACTAGAAATGTTTTTGACACTTTGTGCATATGCATCCATGTCTTGACCAGATCCCAAAACTAATGTTTGGATTTTGGTCATGGATTTTTCAAAGTCCATTGCCATTTTTACAGATGCACCAGCAACCAATGCAAATGGCATTGTGAATGAACTGGTGATTGTTGCACCAACTGCTTTCATTTTTCCAGCAAATTTTGAAACTCTTGCTGATGCTGCTGATAAACCTTTGTAAAGTCCAGTATTGACAACACCAAGAATGATGTTCATTGAAGTGTTATTCCTAGCCATTTTGTTTCATTTTTTTTTCGTTTATTTTCTTGAACAACATTGCTTCATTTCTTACCTTTTCCATTTCCTTCTTTGACATCTTATTCTTTGCAGATTCCCATGGAAATCTTGTGATGTCCTTTGGTTGCATATTTTTTTTCACATGTGGATTCAAAAGAACACATGCCAACCATCTTGATCTTTCCCATTGGTTTTGATCTTCTGTTTTCCACATGTCAAACAATCCTTGTTGTGCATTATAAAACATTTTAGGTGTCAAATCATAAAGATCAACCACATTCATTCCAAGTTGTCCCAAACCAATTTTTTCAATATAGTCCCAGGAAACAACTATTTCTTCACTTTCCTGGTTTTGGACTTTTTTCCAGTTTCATTTTTTTCATCACCATTTGAAAATGTGATTCCCATATGTTCGGCAAACAATTCCATTGCTCTTGCCATTCCTTTTTGATCACCATCCAGCAGATCAGCAATTTGATCTGAATCCAAATTGAAATCAGTTCCAGCCCTTCTGTGACCTTCTTGTGTTCCATGGAAAATCAATTCAACAATGTCATCAAGTGACATTTCAGTCCCAAGTGTTCCAAGTTTTTGAAGTGATGTTCCAGTTGCTCTGCAATATTTTCTTAATGCATTAAATCCAAAATATATTGGCAAATCTTTTTTTCCTAGTGTTACAATTTCATAGTTCATTTCATGTGATTTTTTTAATTATTATTTTTTTTACTTTATTGAATAAGGTCCAGCAAAGACAAAGTTCACATGAAATGAAAATTGTCCTTGCTTTTCCTTAATTTTTAAACATCAACTTGTGATCAATGTCAATGGACCAGCAGCAATCAATGAAACTGAAACTGTTGCAGTTTCTTCCATTGTTGCAGACATTGACAATTCTGAAACAAGTGCATATCCTTCAAACCCTTTGTCACCACTTTGTGTTGATTTGAATCTTACTTGAACAACACTTCTTGTGTCCAGATATGATGCAAATATTTGGTAATATTTGTTTTGAGGTGTTCCATCCATTGCCATCAAATAGTCACATGACATTTCCCAGTCAAGAACACCAGCCATTCTGGAATTATATCCAGCAGATGTGTTGTTGGTTGTCATTCTCGGACTGTGTGAAATACTGACAGATGATGCAGTCCCATATCCAATCAAAATGTTTGAAAGGTAAAGTCCAAATTTTGTTCCATTTATTGGTCCAACTGATGCCATGTTTTAATTTTATTAGATTAAACTGTTGCTTGTGTCAAGATTGATGTTCCAGTGAATGAACAACTGTATGTTGTTGATTCTTCATTTGGTGCATCCATGCTGATGCTTGAAACATAACAAGATCCAGACCACTTGAAGTCACCAGTGTCTGATGATTCAAATGCAATTGTCAATGGTGTTCTTGTTGCAATGTTTGCAGTGAACAATTCATTCATTGTTGTTCCAGCAATTGCACCACCAGCCAAGTCAAGAAATGCCACCATTCCTTCACAACTGATTTCCCAATCTCTTTGTCCTTCCATCACTTCTTTCCAGCCCAAAGATTCTTTGTTTGAAGTTTCTCTTGCTGAATGGTTGATTGAAACTGATCCACTTGTTGCATATGCGATCAAAACTGATCCATTATATACTCCAAATTTTGTTCCATTTATGATTCCACTTGTTGCCATAATTCTTTTTTTTTATTTAATTATTATTATTTTTTAATTCGTATCTACTGTGAAAATTGCTACTGTTGTGCTGTTTATAGTTGAATAAGAAATTGATGCATATCCAGTTTCATTGTTGTATGCTGCTGCTGAAAATGGTCCAATCACTGATGTCAGTCCAGGACCAACAGTCAATGTTCTTGCTGCCTTTTGTGAAAGACCATATTGTGGTGATGGAAATGCAACCACCACTGGTGTGAATGTGACCACCACAGTTCCTTCACCACTGTTTTGAATCTCTACAAATTCACTTCCAGAATTTTCCCATGTGTCACCCTCTGCTGATGCTGCTGTTCTTGTTGGTGCAGCAATTCCAGATTCTGTGATGCTTTGTGAACTAATTATTGCCATGATCATTTTCTTTTAAATTTTCAATTTTTTTCTTTTTTGCTTTCAATTTTGGTTTTTTTGCAACCTCAACTTCTATTTGATCACAATATCCATCTTTCAACAAATCTTGATATCCTTGCCAATTGACAAAATATTTTGATCCTTCTGGAAAAACTTTTTCAAGTTCTCCAAATTTTCTTTTTAGTTCTTTTTTTAATATTATTTCTGGCATAATTTCTTTTTTTATTCGTTTATGATCCAACCATTTTCTGGATCGTTTATGATTGCTAAAATTTCAGAATGTGAATATTGTGTTGCACCTTCCAAAAATTCTGGTGTTTCACCTTGAAATTTCAAAATTGTTTTTGTGTCATCAATTGACAATCTAAGTGATTGCAAAGATGTTTCATCAATTTGATCAAACACAATATATCTTGCATTGATCATTTCAAATATTATATATATTGATTCATTCATTTTTTATGGTGTTACTGGTGTCCATGCAGATCCTGGAACATTCATTGGAATTAAAGGTGCAAATGTTGCTGTTTGATTTGGAATATTTGATCCAGGTTGGCTGTTGTCACCCATTCTCCACCATCCAATCAATCCAGTATATGTTGAAAGATCTGTTGGTGTTCCAGCATTATAGATTGCAAGAATTTGTGCTGGTGTCAATTCAATGTTAAAGACTGAAAATTCATCCATATATCCAGAATAAAAATATTGTTGTGCATTTGATCCAATATTAAAAGCAGCAGCAGATGGTTGCATTGCAGCATATGATCCACCATTTGCAGCAGATTGACCAGGAAGTCCACCATTCATGTATATTTTCAAACCATTGCTTGATCCAGATCCATCATATGTGATCACCATATGTGACCAAGTGTTTGTTGGCAAAGGTGAATTCATTCCAACAGTAATATGACCACCAAGATTTGTGTCATACAATCTCATTCTGAAATTGTTGTATGCAAACATGACATCATATTCTTGTGATGTTGCAGTGCTATTTTTTGAAAAAACTCCTTTTGGACTTGTGACACTTGAAGGATTGATCCACAAACTGAATGAAAATGGTGAATCTGTTGTTCCATTTGAAAATGAAAATGTGTTGTTTGCTGGTGCTAATGCAAGAAACCAATCATCAATTCCATCAAATAAAATTGATCTGACATTTGACCATGGTGATGCAATTTCAGTGTTGATTGTTCTGATGATATATTCTTGTGTCACATTGTGAACACCTTGTGGTGAAATTTTGCTTTCATAGTCTGTTGACATTCCATCATATACAATTGAATCAATCTCTGGTCCAGATCCAACAGTGAAACCAGATCCAATCCCACGATCCAAAACAAATCTGATTCTGTCTGCAATTGTCATTGAAGTTTCATATGATTCAGAAAATGAACTGATTTGAACACGCATGATGTTCAATGGACTTCTTTGATATTTTGGTCCATCAGCAACTGGATTTCCTTCATCAAATGGTCCTTTGGTGTTTGTTGGATCATCTGAAATGATAGTATATACAATATATGGAAATGTTTGTGCAACATTTAATGGTGCAACATCTGGAAAAATTCTCACTGGTGATGTTCCAACATATGATGTCAGTGTTCCATCAAGTGAAAGTTTTGTGTATATTGTTGATCCTATTGTGAAACTACTCATGACTTATATTTTCCATTCATAATATCTTTTTCCTTTGTTCAATCCTTTGATTGCTTTTCCAACTATTGCCTTGCATGCACCGATCATTTCAGATTTCACAATTGATTTTGATTGATCATATGCTGGTCGCATGTATGGTTGTGCAGCAGTTTCTGATGTTCCATATTCAACTTTTGATGCATATGATGCACCACCATTCCATTTGTCTGATGCCTTAAATTTGACACCTATTGTCACATATCCTTGTTTCCTTCCAGCCCTAGTCACAAAAACTTTGATGCTTTTTGACAGTTCATTTGTGTCTTTTGGTGCAAGTGATTTTGCTGCATTCTTTACTTTTCCACCAACTTTTCTGAATGCTGCAATGAAAAACTTTTTTTGATCAATCAAATATGGAAGTTTTGCCAAGTCTTTTTGAACTCCTTGCCATCCTTGAAGTCTAGTCACATTCATATTGAAACATTTTTTGTGATCACTTGCAAATATTTTTCCCTTCCATCAATCACATTGATTGCATCAATGAAATATTTTTTGTTTTCAAAAAGAACATAATCTTCAACATCTGCTGTTTGCATGACACCACCATTTCTGCAATAAAATTCAACCATCTGATTGTTCTGCATTTGATTTCCTTGTTCATCAACTTTTCCACCCTTCCATTGAACATCAGACCAAATTTTTTCTGTTTGTGCAGTATATGTTATGTCATTGATTCCACCATATGTTGTGTCTGAAACTTGTGTTCTTTTATATAAAACAACCAAACGATCCATCATGCCCACTGCAATCATAATGTTTGGATTTTTAATGTGTCCAACAAAAATTGTGCTGTCCTTGGAATTGATGATGCAATCCTTCCAACAATCACAGATTGTCTGTTTTCATACATGTCAGAAATTGTGATCAAAACTGCTTGGACTGCAACTTCATTCAATTCTGTTAGTTTTCCCCAAACTGGAATGGTGCTGAAAGTGATTGTGATGTTTTGAATTCCATCATATAAATCTGGATATGAACTTCCATCAACCAATTCAATCCTGGATCTTTGTGATAAATTTGCAAGATAATAGTTTAAAGGATTCCAAACTGTTATTGTTCCAGATGTGTTTTTGTATGTGATTGAATCAATTGTTCCAACTGTTGAAACTTGTGGAACATCTTTTGTTTGTTGCCAGTTGTCACATGAAAATACATATGACATTGGTGTGAATTCTGCACCACTTAAACTTTCACAAACTAATTGTGCAGCATGTGTCAATCTGGTGATATATATATCATCATCATTGTGTCCAACTCTCAAATGTTCTTTTGCTTGATCTAATGACACCAACCACCTTCTTTCAATTGATGGTGTTGTTGGTGTGATACCTCTTTGTGGAAGTTTTTGGTTGTAGAAAAAAGGACTGTTGATTGACATATGTTTTTGTTTAAAAAAAAAGGGATGGTGTTCAGACCACCCCTTTTCAAATTATTGTTTTATACTATTATATTAAAGAAGTATATTTCACAAATGATGCACCAGATGCAACACCAAAGTCCATGTGATTGTTCATCACCAATTGAACTTCATTGTTTGTTGCTCTTGAATAAGGATCAACCAAGATGTTTGATGGTCCGAATGTTGCCATATAAACTCTTGAAAAGTCACCAAATATTCCATCAGCAGATGTTCCAGCAACATTTGCTGGTGCAGAACTGAAATAACCATCATAACCCATCAATTTATCATCAACATATGCTGGATAAACTCCAGTTACTTGAACACCTTGCTTCAAATTTGAATACATTGCCCAGTTGTTTACGAATGCCAAAGTTCCATCAAGACCATGATTGTCTGCAATTGTTTGAATTGCTGTCAACATATCTTCATTCATTCCAGCACCACCAGCAGTCACAGATTCTGTGAAAGTTAAAACACCAGCAGTTGCAGCAATTGCAACAGGTGCAGCAGCAACAGAAGTTGATCCGAAAATTGCAGCATCAATTTGTGTTGCCATGTTTCTTGCCATGTCATTCATCACTGATGCTTCAGCAGCAGTTCCATTTTGTGCAAGAATTACATTTGAAAGATTTGCATATCCAGTCAATCTTTTTGGTGTCAATGTAACTTTTCCAAAGTCAGCACCACCATCAGCAGCAGCAGCAACCTCACCAGCCCATGCAACAGTTGATCCACCAGCAATTGGAAGGACTGTATCAGCAGCAACAGTTCCAAGATTGTTGATTCCTACTCTGTTATATAGACCAGATGCTTGAAGTGAATCAACAAATGTTCCAACAGCAGTTGGTGCAATTGCAGAAGTTGTTTGGTCAATTGCTCTTTTTTCAGTCATGAAAGTTGGAAGTCCAATTCCTTGAAGTCCTTTTCTTGCTTCACCTTCTGCTTCTTGATGCATTTCTGCTTCAATACCAGTTAATTGTCCACCATTTCTCAATTCATTCACTGCTTTGAATAGTGACCACCCTCTTGATGCTTTGTCAGTGTCAACTGATCCAACAGCAACACCAGAAACTGATGCTGATCTTTTCAATTGTGCTTCAATTTTTTCTGCTCTGATGATTAAAGCATCAACATCATCAATTTTTGCAAGTATTGAATCAACACTTGTGTTTTCTTCTTTTGAAAGATCTCTTGATTCAGTTGTTGCAAGGTCCTTGATTGTTTCAAGACTTGCAATGAATTCTGATCTTTCCTCTTTTAATAATACGGAATTTTTCATTTTTATTTCTTTTTTAAAATTTTGATTTTTAGTTCTAGTAAATTTCTTTTGATCAAGTCAATTTCTTCATCCCTTCTTTGTTTTTGTTCATTGTATATTGCCAACCCTCTTTGTGCAACAGCCAGATCATTTGCACCTGGATATGCTGGAATTGACACTGGACTGACATCATATAATCTTTTCACCTTGTTGATTGTTCTGATGTCCCTTCCATTTTCTTTGTCCCATGAATCATCCTGGATTGTGAATGCAAAACTGGATTGACTGATGTCACCTCTTTCCATTGACACCAGCAGATCCCTTCCAGAACTTGTATCTGGAACACTGAATTCATATTTCAAACCCTTTTCATCAATTGACAATTTCAATGTTCCACTTGAAACCCTAGCCAAAAGGTGATTTGGATCATGGTTGAAAAATGCTCTGACATCATTGTCAAGAACATCATCAAATGCATTCTTGTGAATTCGTTCTTTGAATCCACCAAGATCTTCACTCAATTGATCAAACACTGCTGCATGACCAACCACCACTTGTTCTGTTGATTCACCATCCATTCTTTTTTCCAGTTTAACTCCAAAGAATCTTTTTTCCATTTCGTTTTTGTTGGTCCAAATGTTTGATCTTTCAACTTCTTCTTCAACTTCTTCTTCTTCTTCATATTCATCAACAATTTCTTCTTCTGGACCTTCTTCTGGAATGTCTGATTCTTTGATTTTTATTCCTTCAAAGTTTTCATCTTTTTCATATATGATTGTGATTGTTTCATCATCTTCAATGATTTCCTTCACATGTCTGTTTTCTTTTTTTGCCATTTTATATTTTTTATTCAATTTCTTTGTTTACCATTTCCAATGTGTCCATTGATTTTGGCATATATAGTTTGTCACCAGAATCCACCTTGTTCATGTTTTCTCTTTGCCTTACTTCATTGACTGTCATTGCACCAATTGTGATCATTTTTTCATAAAAATTTGCACGATCATTTGGTGATCCACGCAACAAACCATTGACATCAAAGTTCACAAACACTTCACCTTGTTCATTTTGTTTGAACAATTTCAAATTCATTTCACTTTCTAAAATTGAAAGGTATGGTTGAATTGTATATCTTACGAATTCAGCAGATTGTTGTTCAATATTGTTGAAAGATGATTTTGAAAGATCCTTCAACATGTGAGGTGGTATATTGTAAACCCTTGCAATTTCCTGGATTGCAAGATCTCTTGATGCAAGAAATTGTGCTTGTTCATTACTGATTGAAACTTGTTGGAACTTCAATCCTTCTTCCAGGACCAAAGTTTTGTTTGCATCATTTAGGTTTGAATATTGTTGTGCAAATGAAGTTTTCAATCTTTCAATTGAAAGTTCTGACATCTGTCTGTCTGTTGATAAAACTCCAGACAATTTTGCACCATTTCTGAAAAATGTGTTTCCATAAGTTTCAACAGCCAAACCCCAACCAATTGCATTTCTGCATTGATCAATTGGTGACACACCAACATATCCATTCATTGAAACTGTTTTGAAGTGCATCACTTCATTGTTTGAATACACTTTGTTGTCATGTGTATTTTTATAAAACACCTCATTTTCTTTGAACACCATTTCAACATGATCAGCATTCAAACAATATAGATCAATAGGAATTCCAGCATCATTTCTTTCAATGTAAACATATGAATTTCCATCAAGACAAAGATCAACAATGATTTTGCTCAAAAATGAAACCTTGGTTTGATGTGGATTTGGATTCAATGTCAAGATCCTTGACAATGGATGATCCTTCAATTTGATGATATCACCATCACTTTCCCTTCTGCAAACTTCCAATGGAATTTGTGAAATTGATTCAGACAATAATCTGACAGCATTGAACACTGGTGTGAATCCCATTGCTGTTTCTTTGTTCACTACTGCACCAGACATGCTGTTTCCATACATGAAATTGTTCCAATATGGATTTGATCTTTGCTCTGTTTTTGGTGAAAAAAGTCTTGTAATTGGATCAAATATTCCCATGCTGTGTGTTTATTTTTTCCAAAAATAGTCATTGAAACATGAACGGACATGGAAACCAGTTTCATTTTTTTCTGTTTTTTTCTTCTCTAGTGATTTGATGCTGTTTGATTATCTCAATTGTTTAATACTAGCAGTTGTCAACATCATCAAAGTTGCTTAAAAGTCACCAAAATTGATCTGGATGCATTTGATCATTTTCATATATTTGTGAAAATTATGATCTTTTTGATCCTTTTATTGTGTGAAACTCTGAAAGAATCATATGATGAATATTTGTTCAATTCATAATATTTGAAAAATTCAAGTTCTGTTTTTGCATATGCTTCAACATATGTTTTGGATGATTTGCAGTGATGAAAATATCTTTCATCAAATCCATTTTCAGTCAACATGTTCAAAATATGTTTTGGATATTTGATCAAAATGAAAGAATTCCACGACCTTCATACACTGATCCACTTGTGTCTGAAAGCATCCATTCACCAATACTCATGACAGTTGAAACAACACCATCCACCTTTTCACTGGACCTTCCTTTGTCAACTTTGCAGTTGTTTGCTGGATCTGTTTTCAATTGAACATTCTGCATTTGCCATCTCATGACTGGATTTCCACCATGAACAATTTCTTGCTTCAACACCATCTTTTCAAGTTCTTTTGTTGGTGCTGATTGACTGACATATCCCATTCCAAATGGTGAAAGATTTGCACCATCATCTTGAAGTTGGATCACCAGTTGTGATGCATTCCATCTGTCATATGCAATGGATTGAATGTTATATTCCAATGCAAGATCATTGATTTTTTTTCTGATAAATTCATAGTCCTGGACATCACCTTCTGTCAATTCAATGAATCCATTTCTTGCCCATTCCAAATATGGAACTTTGTCCTTCCTGGATCTTTCTTGTGCTGTTAATTTTGGCAGCCAAAAAAATGGTAAAATGTGAAATGTTCCATCATCCATTGGAAAAAACAATGTCAATGCTGAAAGATCTCTGACTGATGAAAGATCAAGTCCACCAAAACATGGTCTGTTTTTTAGATCTTGAATGTTCAATTCCTTATCACATGCCATCCATTGCTGATCTGACAGCCACTTGGATTCACTTGTGGTCCACTGATTCAGATGCAACCTTCTGAATGCATTTTCATATGATGGCAAATCCATAGCCAATTTTGCTTCTTGTTGCATGTATTCTTTACGGACCGAGATTCCATAGTTTGGATTTGCTTTCATCCAGGTGGATTCCAGTGAAATATCATCATCATCATCTGCTGCATATATAACTGGAAGGAATGTTGGATCATCAATTGATCCTTCTTTCACCTTCTTTGCATATGAATGCATGGTCCAACAAATGTTCCCATCAGTTTTGTTTGATCCAGCAGTTGTCAATGCAATCAACAATGGTTGTGTTCTTGCACCCATTGAAGTTTTCATGGTGTTCCAAAGTTCATCAGATGGTTGTGTGTGTAGTTCATCAAACAAAATTGCATGGGCATTGTGTCCATGTTGCAACTTTGCATCTGCTGACAATGCTCTGTATGTGTTCCCCTTTGCTGGATTGATGATTGATGATCTGTATATTTCTGCACGATTTTTCAAATCTGGATCACTCTGGATCATGTTCTTTGTAATGTCAAAAATGATTGATGCTTGATTTCTATCACCAGCACAACTGAACAATTCTGCACCAAGTTCTTGATCTGCAAAAAGAATGTAAATTGCAAGTGCAGCAGCCAAAGTTGATTTTCCATTTTTCCTTGGTATTTCAATGTAGCATTGGCGAAATTTTCTCAATCCAGTTTCTTTGTTTTTCCATCCAAACAAAGGTTTGATGATGTCATCCTTTTGCCATTTTTCCAGGATCATTGGATGACCAGCCAGTTCACCTTTTGTGTGCTGAACAAATTTTTCAATGAATGAAACAGCCCTTTCTGCTTCAACTTTGTCAAAATAATATTCTTTTTTATTAGTCAAAATAGTTTGTTTGATTGTTTTGAATGTTGATTGATGGTGCTGAAATTGATGTCCTGGATGATGGTGTCAAACCAAATTCCCTTGCAATTTTCAATGCTCGGTCCAATGCATCATTTGCAATTTTTTGGTATGGAACTGACTGTGCATGTTTGATTGTTCCATCTGTGTTTTTATAAATTTGAATCCTTCCTTTTTCACGCAACATCATTTCAGTTTCTATATGCAAAGACATTGCATTGCAATATGATTCAATCAATCTCAAATCAATTTGATGCAACATTTGTTTGCCGAACAACTCTGAACAAACCTTTGTCCATTCATTTTTTCCAATTACTGACAACCATTCTGGTGGATCTGGAAGTTCTGCAACCAATGCAACCACCATTTCATTTTCAACCATCCGATCTGGTCTGGTTGTGCCACGCAATTCTTTCAACTTTGTTGGAATTTTTTTCCTTCCTTTTGTCATCTCTTTTTTGAAAGTGATGATTCAACTTGATTTCTTTCTGAAATTGGAATCCATTTGTTCGGTCTGTATGTTTTCGGCATCTTGAATCCAAACATCATTTCAAATGATCCGACTTTTTCTGGATCATACATTGCAATTTTTACTTTTTTATTTTCCACAGTGTTCACATTTTTCTTTTTCATTTTCATTTTCTGGATTTTCCATTTCCAAATCATCAATTTTCATCAACAGATCTTTGTCTGAAAATCCCCATTCCTTCAATTCATCCAGATCAAAATTGTTTGCCAACATGTCATGATCCCATGATCCAACATTTTTGTTCAATCTGACATTCAATTCTTTTTCCTGGTCCAATGAAAGATCCAATTCAACACATGGAACTGATCTGTGTCCCATGCTTTTCCAGACTTTTGTTCTTTGATGTCCACCAATTATGATGTTTTTTCTTGATTCATTTATGTTGATGATCACTGGATCAACCATTCCAAACTTGGTCAATGATTCCTTCAAATCTTTGTGTGCATCTTTGGTCAAAGTTCTTGGATTGTAATCTGCAAAAATCAGATCTGAAATTTTATATTTTTTTATTTCCATTTTTTTTGTCTTGTTAATTGATGAATAAACTGGACAAATCACATTGTTTCAACCCAAACCAGTTCACACCCATATATCCAAAAACGACATCATGTGTCTTT
>TARA_R110001606_G_scaffold73735_5_pt1 | contig 27201 bp, 24 predicted proteins | sample TARA_R110001606 | Tara Oceans TARA_R110001606 (sample SAMEA4398315) | marine metagenome | biome: Polar Biome; feature: [SRF] surface water layer (ENVO:00010504); material: water (ENVO:00002006), including particulate matter (ENVO:01000060) such as... | depth 5 m
AGTATTAGATTAGACGCGAGAGTATTAATGAGCGAGTTAATTGACAAGTAGTCGTTAAGCAGAGGGTATTTTTGGGCAAAAGAAAAGCGCGAACTATCGCTAGTCGCGCTTGCGGAATCTTCTAATTTTCTGCATCCTGCAATTGAACTTAATCAACTCCTAAACTTTACTAATCCATGTGATCACACTGTTACTTATTCGTTCTGCGTGATATAGGCTATCCGTGCCTCTGTCCTATGTGCTTCCTTTTGATCCTTTTTGATAATCTCTATTACCGGTCCTTTACGCATCGTCCTGATGCTATCCCTTAGTTAACAGTTCCATTGTGATACCCTTTAGGGCCTGTCCATCTGTCCGCTTTTATAACATCCTGTCTAACAACTCTCTTGCGAGCCCTGTTGTTATTCCTTTTCGCATCATCTTGACGCTGTCCGTGTATTTACTATCCTTAGTGCTACTCATCCTGAGCCTGTCCGTGAATCCATTTTTTCCTAACGTAACCTTTAATTCGAGGTTTATGAGTAATCATTCCTTGTCCGTTTACTCATTTAAGCGTCACTGCTTAACCGATGAAGTAAGTATAGAGAGTATCTGCAAACAAAATAGGCTAAAAACAGTAACGAAAATACAGTCATTATTTTGAAATTTTATAATAGTTATTATATTTCATGTGGTTAGTTTGTTTTTAGACTTTTTTTATGATGTTTTATACTCAATAGCTGTCATAACCGTGAGATATATCGCACAAGTGATTTCCATTATGGGCATGGTCATCATTGATTAAGATTTAATAAGTGCACTTTTTCAAGGAGCAAGTTATCATTACATGATAATAGTTATTATTTAGTTGGAAGCGATTTATGAAAAAGACATTAGCAGCTTTAGTTGGCTTAGTGTTAACAACCCCTGTGTTTGCAGATGAAGCAGTAAATATTTACTCTTTTCGACAACCGTTTTTAATTCAGCCAATATTAGATGATTTTACTAAGCAAACAGGCATTAAAACAAATGTGGTGTTTGCTAAAAAAGGATTAATAGAGCGTGTTAAGCGTGAAGGAAAGCATAGCCAAGCTGATTTAGTCTTAACCTCTAATTTTAGTGATTTAGTGCAGCTAGATGAATTAGATTTAACCCAAACAATTAATAGTGAAACCGTTAATAGTAATGTACCGGCTAAGTTTCGTGATGTTGAAGGACAATGGGTTGCATTAACTAAGCGGGTGCGTAACGTTTATTCATCAAAAGAGCGCATAGGTGCATTAGCGCATTTAAGCTATGAAGAATTAGCCGATCCTAAATACAAAGGCAAAATTTGCACCCGTTCGGGTAAGCACCCATATAATTTAGGCTTGGTCGCTTCAATGATTGCACACCATGGTGAAGCAGAAACTAAAAAATGGCTTGAAGGTGTGAAAGCAAATTTAGTTCGTAAACCTCAAGGTAATGACCGCGGGCAAGTAAAGGCAGTAAAAGAAGGCTTATGTGATTTAGCGATCGGTAATAGTTATTACTTTGGTAAGATGATGGAAGATCCCGAGCAAAAACCATGGGCTGATGCCGTACATATTAACTTTCCGAATCAAGATAACAGAGGCTCACATATTAACGTATCTGGTGTAGTTATGACCAAGTACGCTAAAAATCCTGAAAATGCCTTGAAACTAATCGAGTTTATGACCGACAATATGGCGCAAAATATGTACGCTTCGGTCAATATGGAATATCCAGTAAGACTGGGCGTTGAATTATCAAGCTTGGTAGCATCATGGGGTAGCTTTAAGGAAGATAGCTTAGCGCTTGATGAAATTAGCAAATATCGTCCTTTAGCACTTAAGCTAATTGATGAGGTGAAGTTCGACCTTTAATGAGTTTAAAATTTTCACTGTCGCGATGGCAGTTATTCGCGTGGGTTATTGGCATAGTGTTGATAACCCCATTGTGTTTTTTATTGTTCGAATCACTACAAGGCGATTCTGACGTATTTAGCCACCTCTGGGATACCGTGCTATGGGATTATACCCGCAATACACTGTTACTTATTTTGGGTGTTGGCGTTGTCAGTTGTATTATTGCCCTTCCGCTTGGCTGGTTAACCGCTTATTGTGATTTTCCCGGCCGTAAACAGTTTGAGTGGGCGCTTATGCTGCCCCTTGCGATGCCGACCTATATTATTGCTTACGTTTACACTGATCTGTTTGATTATGCCGGTCCGGTGCAAATAGGGTTACGCGAATGGTTTGGTTGGCAATCACCTAATGATTATTGGTTTTTTGATATTCGTACTTTATCTGGTGCGATTATTATGATTGCCTTAGTGCTTTATCCTTATTTGTATTTGATTTTTAAAACTGCATTACGCGAACAGTCATTTAAATTGGTGCAGGCGAGTCAGTTGATGGGATTATCACCTAAGCAGAGCTTTTTCAAAGTTAGTTTACCACTTGCTCGAGGGGCGATTGTGGCTGGACTGACGCTGATCAGTATGGAAGCAATGGCTGACTTTGCAACCGTTAATTATTTTGCGGTAAGTACTTTAACTACAGCGGTTTATGATACTTGGTTAGGGTATTATTCGTTAACAGCTGCGGCTAAAATTTCAGGTATTATGTTACTTATATTGTTTTTAGCGTTAACGATGGAGCGTTTTAGTCGTCGTAATCAAGCTGTATTTGAGCGCCAACCAAGCGTCAACAGTGATGCGCTATATAACTTAACGGGCAAAAGTGCATGGCTGGCAACTATCTTTTGTATTGCAGTGTTATTTTTTGCCTTTATATTACCTGTCGCTGTGTTAATGGGTTATGCCATTTCATATTTCGGACAAGCATGGAATAGCGTATTTTTTCTCTATGCATGGCAAAGCTTTAAAGTCGCGGCCATCGTGAGCATTATCACCATTATTTTGAGTCTGTTAGTGGTATTTTATCAGCGCATTGCTAAGCAGCAATATCCACTTGTACCTGGGCGATTAGCCAGTACAGGTTATGCGTTACCTGGAACAGTACTCGCTATTGCAGTGTTGTTACCATTGACCTTGTTAGACGATAAATTAAATACTTGGTTAGAGCCAATAGGTATTACACCGGGGCTATTATTGAGCGGTACTTTGTTTGCAATTATATTTGCATATGTGGTGCGCTTTTACGCTATAGCTCATGGTGCAATTGAAGCTAGTTTTATGCGGATAAGCCCATCGCTTGATATGGCGAGTCAATCAATGGGGAAAAGCCAAGGCCAAACTCTACGCAAAGTACATATCCCGTTATTACGTCGTGGTATTTTAACCGCAGGATTGTTGGTATTCATTGAATGCATGAAAGAATTACCTACCGCATTGTTATTAAGGCCATTTAATTTTGAAACCTTAGCGACTCATGTGTTTCAGTATGTCAGTGATGAGCAGTTAGAGCTGGCGTCTATTTCAGCGTTAGCAATTGTTTTGGTGGGGTTAATTCCTTTATACTTTATTAATCGCTCGATGGAGCAACGCAGTTAATGAGCAGTTTAGTATTAGAAAATTTATCGTATCAATACAACGGCACATCCGTGATTGAGCACTTAGATTTAACTGTCGCACAAGATGAAATAGTGTGTTTACTCGGTGCTAGTGGCTGTGGAAAAACCACCACATTAAAAGCTATTGCTGGGCTGATTGAAGCAAAGCAAGGAAAAGTATTTATTGATAGTAAGTTAGTCAGTGATGAGCATACTTTTTTAGCGCCAGAGTATCGAAATATTGGCATGATGTTTCAAGATTATGCGCTATTTCCACATTTAACTGTGGCTGATAATATTGCCTTTGGCTTAACCAAGATGACAAAAGCGGATAAGTTAAAGCGCGTTGCTGAAATGCTTGAGTTAGTGCATTTAATTAATTGTGCAGAACGTTTCCCGCATCAGTTATCTGGGGGTCAGCAGCAGCGAGTGGCAATTGCTAGGGCACTGGCTTATAAACCTAGTTTATTGTTATTAGATGAACCGTTTTCCAATATTGATACGCAAGTACGGTTTGAGTTAATTGCAGATATTCGTCGTATTATTAAAACCCAGCAAGTATCAGCTGTATTTGTTACTCATTCAAAAGAAGAGGCATTTGCGTTTGCTGATACATTAGCGGTAATGCACTGTGGGAAAATTGCTCAACAAGGTACGTCTGAGCAGCTATTTAGTGCTCCAAGCTCAAAGGTAGTTGCAGAATTTCTTGGTCAGGGCATATACTTAGATGCAGAAGTATTAACAGCAACTGAATATCATACTGCTTTCGGATGTGTTGAGTCATTAGTTACGCATCGTCATGTTAAGCAAGTTGGGAAACTTTATGTTCGCCCACACCATCTTGAGTTAATACCTTTTCAATCACAAGGCTGTAGTGCAAATACGGTGACTATTTTAAACAGTCGTTTTGTTGGTTCGCATTTTGTGTATAAGGTTATGGTTGATGGACAAGAAATTGAAGTTGCTGCTCAGTTGGGCCACTCATTTTTAGCAAATGAACAGGTGACAATAAAAATAACACCACACACGGTTAACTTTTTCGCAGATTAAGTGCTTTAGTATTTTTAATTTCATTAAAAACGCCGTGTATGAGATTTTGAGTTAAGGAAATACCATGGCGCAAGCGCAATCTGGAATTTGTGCTGAGGCAAACTTGCACGGTTTACATTTGTTTTTTAATGTATTTGATGGCCACGATGAGTCATTACGCAAAAAGTTAAAATACGTTAGCGCTATCCAAGATGAGTTTTCTGATCAGTTTTCTGAATCGATGCTCTCCAGCCTAGTTGCAGTGGGGGCACAGTATTGGCCGCACATTCTGCCTGAATTTCTGCCTAGTGAATTACAGAGCTTTCCTAATATTCCTCATAATGATCATATTATGGGGGCTCAGCCTTTTGATTTATTTGTCCAAATTCGTTCCGATAGGGAAGATGTAAACCATTTATTTGCTTTGCAAATTCTTAAGTTATTTGCCCCCGATGTTGAATTGGTTGAGCAAGTGCGAAACTTTCGATTTTTAGATGGTCGCGATTTTAATGGTTTTATACTCGGTGGTGACACTCCTCATGGTCGCCAAAAGCGCATCACAGCGTTAATCAATAAACCCAACCATTTTGAAGATCAAGGCAGTTACGTACATATACAGCGCTATAAGCATGACTTAAGTGTGTGGCAAAATTTACCTCTGAGTGAGCAAGAGCAAATAATGGGACGCACTCGCTTAGATAATACCTTGATTATGCCTGCGACTGAGAATAGTCATGCTGTACGCACTGAGTTAAAAGATGAGCAAGGGCAACCACTGCAATTAAATCAAAACATGCCTTATGGTGACGTTTACGAACAGGGTATATTAGCGATTAGTTATGCAGCACAGGGAAATGCATTTGAGCAAGTATTACGAAGTCGATTAGGTGATGCCGATTGCTACGATCATTGGCTTGATTTTACTCAAGCCGATATGGGTTCTGCGTTTTTTGCCCCATCAATTAACTTTTTAAAGCAGCTGTAAAAAGTTTGAATCGGTAGATTTATACCGTATCAAATAAAATACGCACACGTTCAAGAGTTACATCAATTTCAGATACTTTAGCTGGAGCGATAAAAATAGTATCGTCACCAGCAATGGTACCTAGTACGCCATCTGCTTTACCTAATGAATCTAATAGTCGAGCAATTAATTGTGCAGCTCCTGGGCTGGTTCGAATAATGATCATCATTTCGTTATGCATTATATCAATCACTAACTGACGTAATGGGCTTTTCGCTGTAGGTACGCCCATTTCAGCAGGCAAACAATAGACCATTTCTTGTTTGGCATTACGAGTGCGTACCGCGCCAAACTTGCTTAACATCCGCGACACCTTACTTTGACTAATATTATCAAAGCCTTGCTCTTTTAGGGCGTCAACAATCTCACCTTGTGAACCAAAGTTTTCTTCTTTTAAAAGTGCCTTAAAGGCCTTTACTAATGCTTCTTGTTTATCTTGTGGTTGCATATTATAGGTTCTTATTCATAAGTGATGCGCTAATTGTACACAATGTTGCATACTTATGCAGTAGTTGTTTGCTTTTGCGATGGATTTTAGTGCTGTAAACCAGCAAGTTTACAACTATGGTCTAAATTATATGTGAAATAAGCAGGATAAATTTGTCTTTAGTCGTTAATTTCATTATCTTTAGAGCCACAAATATTTCCTACCTCAAATTACGGAGAATTCCAATGAAAGTTGCTGTATTAGGTGCTGCTGGCGGTATCGGCCAAGCGTTGTCTTTATTATTAAAAACAGGCTTACCAGCTGGTTCTGAATTATCACTTTATGATGTTGCTCCAGTTGTTCCTGGTGTTGCTGTTGATCTTTCTCATATCCCAACTGACGTTAAAGTTGCAGGCTTTGGTGTTGATGCACTAGATCAAGCGTTAACTGGTTGTGATATCGTTCTTATCCCTGCTGGTATGCCACGTAAGCCTGGTATGGACCGCGCTGATTTATTTAATGTTAATGCTGGTATTATCAAAACATTAGCAGAAGGTATTGTTGCTAACTGTCCAAAAGCATTAGTGGGTATTATCACTAACCCAGTAAATGGCACTGTGCCAATTGTTGCGGAAGTATTCAAAAAAGCAGGTACTTACGACGCGAAACGTGTTTTCGGTATTACCACTCTTGATGTGATCCGTTCAGAAGCATTTGTAGCTGAGCTTAAAGGTGTTGACGTTGCAACTGTGAAAGTACCAGTAATTGGTGGTCACTCAGGCACAACAATCCTTCCGTTACTATCTCAAGTTGAAGGCGTTACTTTCACTGATGAAGAAGTTGCTGCACTTACTCCACGTATCCAAAATGCAGGTACTGAAGTAGTAAATGCAAAAGCGGGCGGTGGTTCTGCAACATTATCAATGGGCGCTGCTGCTGCACGTTTTTGTATGTCTTTAGTTAAAGGCTTACAAGGTGAAGACGTTGTAGATTACGCTTACGTTGCTGTTGAAAATGGCGATGCTGCATACTTTGCACACCCAGTACGTTTAGGTAAAAACGGCGTAGAAGAAATTCTTTCTTACGGTGAACTAAGCGCATTTGAAGAGCAAGCTAAAAACGACATGCTTGATACGCTGAAAAAAGACATCCAAGAAGGTGTTGATTTCATCAACGCTTAATTGCTAAGTCGATTGATACAAAAAAGCCTGCATTTGCAGGCTTTTTTATGCTCGAAGGATTTTTATACATTAGGTGTTTATTAGTGATTACGATCAACGGCAATACGAGCCAAGCTAACGAGTGCTTCTTTATACGGTGATTCATCTAATACAGATAAACACGCAATCGCTTTATCAGCTTCTTCGTTGGCTTTATTCATCGTAAACTCAAGTGCTTTGGTTTCATTGAGGGCACTTAGAATAGCTTCTAAGTGGTCCATACCATTACTGTGCTCAATGGCATCACGGATCAACTGTACTTGCTCAGCATTACCGTGGCGCATAGCATAAAGTAGTGGCAGGGTAGGTTTGCCTTCGGCCAGATCATCACCGATGTTTTTACCTAACTGCTCAGCATCAGCATTGTAATCAAGTACGTCATCCACCAATTGAAAAGCGGTTCCTAAATGCATACCATAAAGATTAAGCGCTTGCAGCGTAGAGTCGTCTTTTTCGGTAATAATCGCAGCAAGGCCTGTTGCAGCTTCAAATAATTTAGCTGTTTTAGAATAAATTACCTGCATGTAGCTATCTTCGGTGGTATCAGGGTCGTTACAGTTCATTAATTGCAGCACTTCACCTTCCGCAATCACGTTGGTTGCATCAGCGAGTATTTGCATAACTTGCATTTTACCAATACCAACCATCAGCTGAAATGAGCGGGTGTAGATAAAGTCACCAACAAGTACGCTGGCTGCATTACCAAACTCAGCATTTGCTGTCGGTGTTCCTCTGCGTAAATTTGATTCATCAACGACATCATCATGCAGTAATGTAGCTGTGTGAATAAATTCAACAATAGTTGCTAAAGTAACATGATCTTTGCCTTCATAGCCAAGTGCTTTAGCCGCTAAAATAGCCAACATAGGGCGAACACGCTTGCCGCCGCTGTTTACTATATATAAGCCTAGTTGATTGACTAATGCTACATCAGAGCGCATTTGCGCGTAAATTAGTTGATTGACGTCATTCATATCGTTTTCGATTAACGCCTGGATAGCTTTTATATCCATTGATCTCCGAGCCAATTTTAATGGGTATACGGGGCTGATTGTACAACAAAAAACAGCTTTGCTCGACAGTTTGTGACGATTCGCTGAAAAAACACGGTTAAGCAGCTTAATTTAGCCTTAATTTGGAAAGATAACTTTTTTATTTGAGAAAATTTACGTTAATTCAACATGGTTGTTTTTTATTCTTAGTGCGTGTTTGTTCGTGGTGTAATTTATTTGTCATGAAACGCTAAAAAGGCTTGGCATAATGCCAATTTAATATAAAATAGGTGAAAATATTGAATCGCCTTCAATGCAGCTATTTTTTATTCATTTAATTAATAAAACAGGCTTGCTAGTTTTTGCACATTAGCGTAAACTTCGCGCCCTATTGAATAATATTTTAGTTGCGTCGATTTGAGGGCGCACAGACGGAGTTAATTATGTACGCGGTTTTCCAAAGTGGTGGTAAACAGCACCGTGTGACTGAAGGTCAAACAATTCGTCTTGAGAAATTAGACGTTGAGACTGGTGCAGCAGTTGAATTTGATTCAGTACTTTTAGTTGCTGATGGTGAGAAAATCGAGATCGGTGTACCGTTCGTAAACGGTGGTAAAATAACAGCTGAGGTTGTTTCACATGGTCGCGGTGAGAAGATTAAGGTTGTTAAATTTAGACGCCGTAAGCATTCTCGTAAGCAAATGGGCCATCGTCAATGGTTCACAGAAGTTAAAATCACTGGCATTAGCGCTTAATTAGAGGTACTTAGAAATGGCACATAAAAAAGCAGCTGGTAGTACTCGTAACGGTCGCGATTCAGAAAGCAAACGCCTTGGTGTTAAGCGTTTTGGTGGCGAATCAGTTCTAGCGGGTAGCATCATTGTTCGTCAACGTGGAACTAAATTCCATGCTGGCACAAACGTAGGTATCGGTAAAGACCACACTATCTTCGCAAAAGCAGATGGTAAAGTTCAGTTTGAACAAAAAGGTCCTTTAAACCGTAAATACGTAAGCATCGTATCTGAGTAATCAGAATCGGTTCTTAAAAAACCCCGCCTTTGCGGGGTTTTTTGTTTTGAAAATAAATATATACCTAAGCCAAGCCTGCAATCAGCTTGGCTTAGGTATATAATAGTGAAATTAACAAGCCAATCCCTAAAGTGAGTAATCATGAAGTTTGTAGATGAAGTAGAAATTCGCGCAGAAGCTGGAGACGGTGGCAGCGGCATCGTATCTTTCCGTCGTGAAAAATATGTCCCAGATGGTGGACCAGACGGCGGTGACGGTGGAGATGGTGGTAGTGTTTATCTACAAGCTGATGAAAACTTAAATACCCTAATCGATTATCAGTTTGAGCGTTTTCATAGAGCTGAACGTGGTACTAATGGCCGCAGTCGTAACTGTACCGGTAAAAAGGCTGATGACTTATATGTGATGGTGCCTGTAGGTACTCGGATCATGGATGTTGATACCCAAGAAGGTCTTGGTGATTTAACTCAACATGGTCAAAGAATTTTGGTTGCAAAAGGCGGTTTCCACGGCTTGGGGAATGCGCGTTTTAAATCAAGTACTAACCGAGCGCCTCGTCAAAAAACATTAGGCACACCGGGTGAAGTACGTAACCTTAAACTAGAGCTATTATTATTAGCTGATGTTGGTTTATTAGGTTTGCCAAATGCAGGTAAGTCTACTTTTATTCGTAGTGTATCGGCAGCGAAACCAAAAGTAGCTGATTACCCATTTACTACGCTGATTCCAAATTTAGGTGTGGTACGTCCAGAAGCAAATAAATCATTTGTTATTGCAGATATTCCAGGGTTAATTGAAGGTGCCTCTGATGGCGCTGGCTTGGGTATTCGCTTCTTGAAACATTTAGAGCGTTGCCGTGTATTACTGCATATTATCGATGTTATGCCTGCCGATGGTTCAAACCCAGTAGATAATGCATTTGCGATCATCAATGAGTTGCATCAGTACAGCCCGAAGCTGGCTGAAAAACCACGTTGGTTAGTCTTTAATAAAATAGACTTATTGCCTGAAGATGAAGCTCAGGAGCTATGTGAGCAAATCGCTGAAGAGTTAGGCGAGACTGAAAATATTTATCATATTTCTGCAATTAATAAGCTAAATACTCAGCCATTAATTCATAACATCATGACGCTACTTGATAGCATGCCAAAAGAAAAGTTTGTACCAGTTGAAGATGAAGAAGTTGAATTCAAATGGGATACTTATCATAAAGATGCCACTAAGAAGAATGATGACGACGACTGGGATAGTTGGGATGATGACGATTATGACGTTGAAGTTGTCTATGAGCGTTAGACTAAAGTAAAATATTTTAAAAGGAGCTGGTGCTCCTTTTTCTTTTTATAATAAAAAAGTATTGGGTTTTAATGTGAAAATTTCAATGATTGCAGCTATGGCTAAAAATAGAGTGATTGGCCAAGATAATGATATGCCATGGCATTTACCTGCTGATTTACAGCATTTTAAAGCGGTTACAATGAATAAGCCCGTGATCATGGGACGTAAAACATTTGAGTCAATTGGTCGCCCTTTACCTGGTCGACGCAACATCGTTATTAGCCGAAATACAGACTATACTGCAGTTGGGGTTGATGTAGTAACATCTCCTGAAGCCGCAATTTCATTGCTGTGTGAGTCTGATGAGGTAATGGTGATTGGTGGCGGGAATATATATCAACAATTTTTAAAAAGTGCCGATACACTTTATTTAACGTTTATTGACCTTGATGTTGTAGGGGATACTCAGTTCCCTGATTATGAACAATCAGCAAACTGGCAAGTTGTAGAAGAGCTGTATAATCAACCTGACGATAAAAACATTTATGGTTATAAATTCGTCACATTGGATAAAGTTAAGTAACATTATTGCGGTTAAGCTTATAGGTTGATACAATATTAAACAACTAAGGTAGTTATAAAGTATTACACAAGGGTATAAAATGATTAAATTATCAACACTCGTTATTGCTGCAGCTGTTATTTCTGGTTCTGTTGCTTTTAGCGCGCCAGTTAAAGCGGATGATCAGTTAGCTGTTTCAATCTGTGAATACATAGCTGCGGATGATAAAAACCGTCTACGTGATAAATTAAAAAGCTCACGTGTGAAAATTCGTAATATTTATGATGCAGTACAATGTAATGGTCTTAACTTGCTACGCCATGCGGTTGCCAGTAATGCAGTTGATACTGGTGAATACATTGTGAAAAACTTATCTAAAAGCTCTTTAGAAGATGGAGCTGACATAGCATGGGCCGAAGCAAATGGTCATGGCGGTTCTGCATTAATACCAGCTATTAAAGAACGTGCTGGTTTATAAGTTATAATAAATCATTAAAAAAGCCGCGATATCGCGGCTTTTTTGTATCTGAAACAAAAGTTTAACAGATTTGACCTCTATTGTAATTTTATCTGGTAGAATAGGCAGGTTATAAGCAGTTTAAGCAGTGAACAACTATGTTAAGTCCTTTTTATCAGCAACATGCTGACTATGTCTCTATTTCTCGTGAACAAGGGTGTCGTTTCGCAAAGTGCGTTGCTGATGATTACAATCCACTTCATGATAAAGATGCAAAACGTTTTTGTGTGCCTGGAGATTTATTATTTTCATTGGTATTAAGTCGTTATGGCATCAGTGAAAAAATGGAATTTACCTTTGCCGGCATGGTTGATGAGAATACCAAACTCAACTTCCCTGAGGGGGCAGATGAGTTTGATATTACCAGTGGCGATAAAGTCATGCTGAAGGTTAAGCGTGAAGGTAAAACTAGCCAGTGCCAAACACTCACAGATAGTCTAATAAAAAATTACGTTGAGTTTTCAGGTACAACTTTTCCGCATGTTATTATTCCACTCATGGGCAAGCAAGATGTCATGATCAACCCTGCTCGCCCTATGGTTATCTATGAGTCAATGTTGATTAATCTCGATACATTAGAGATCCATGCACCTACGTTAGAATACGCAGAGCCGAGTTTTGAATATACAGGCAAGCGTGGAAAAATCACTTTGCGTTTTAACTTGTTAGAAAATGGCGTAAAAGTCGGCTGTGGTGAAAAGCACATGTTGGTATCAGGTATTCAACAATATTGCCAAGATACGGTGGATGATCTAATTACGTTCTATAACCAACGTAAAGAAACCCTCAAACCAGCTTGAACATTTAGCAAGCTTAAAAAGGCGCCGCAAAGCGCCTTTTTTGTTATTCGCTTTGGGCGTACAATAGCGCCATTATTTGTTACACAAAGCTAAACTTATGTCTGCGACTACTTTCTCTGAGTTAAAACTCGATCCTGTACTGCTTAATGCACTTGAACAAAATGAATATCATACCCCTACGGCGATACAGCTAAAAACTATTCCGCTGATTTTAGCTGGTCATGATGTTATGGGGAGTGCACAAACAGGAACAGGTAAAACAGCTGCTTTTGTATTACCTCTGTTACATAAATTACTTAATACACCAAGTAAAGATGAGCCGGGTACTGCTAGAGTACTTATTTTGACACCAACTCGAGAGCTTGCTCAGCAAGTCTTCGCTAGCTTTGAGAAATACGCGCAAGGTACTGATATTAAAGGTGCACTCGCTTATGGTGGTGCCAGTATTGGCCCGCAAATTAAAGCCATGAAAGATGCACAAGTTGTAGTGGCAACGCCAGGGCGATTACTTGATCATATAATCAAAGGCAGCATTAAGCTATCAAGTGTTGATTCACTGGTGTTTGATGAAGCCGATCGCATGCTTGATATGGGCTTTATTGACGAAATTAAACGTATATTGCGCCATGTTCCCAGTGATCGTCAGACCTTACTATTTTCAGCGACCTTTGACGATAGTGTATTTGAGCTCAGTAAAAAGTTATTAAAAGATCCAAAACTTGTTGAAGTCAATAAACGTAATTCTGCGGCTGTAGAAGTTGAGCAAATCATTTACGCGGTTGATGAAGACCGTAAACGTGAGCTTGTCTCGCACATGATTGGCATGAAAAACTGGCGCCAAGTACTGATCTTTACTCGCACAAAGCAAATGGCCGATCAACTCGCCAAAGAAATGTGTAAAGATGGCTTAAAAACACAGTCAATTCATGGTGATAAATCTCAAGGTGCACGTGATAGAGCACTGCAAGATTTTAAAGAAGGTACCACTCGTGTGCTAGTGGCAACCGATGTTGCAGCTCGAGGTCTAGACATAGTCTCGTTAAAGTATGTGATTAATTTTGAATTACCTTATATAGCTGAAGATTATGTCCACCGTATTGGCCGCACAGGGCGCGCTGGCGAGCAAGGCTTAGCGATGTCATTAGTCAGCCTTGACGAGCAGTGGTTACTTGAAGAAATTGAAGTGTTGCTTGATACTCGTCTAACGCCGCAGTGGTTAGCTGGCTATGAACCTGATCCAAATAAAAAGCCAAAAGACAACCGTAAAAACACCAATAAATCACGTAAAGAGCGCGACAAAAAACGTATTACAGGGCAAAAAACACCAAACAGAAGACGCAAATAATCGTTCTCAGTCGTGACTTATTAATTCATTGCATAGTATAGTATTTATTATCAAGCTCAAAATAAGCAAACGGATATGCTTACTTTGAGTGATAAATTATAAAAACGGATACTTACGCAATTTGTTTTTCAGCTAAGTTTAATTCCATCGTCGCTTTTAATAAGCGGTAAAGATTAATAGATGCATCAATTTCTTCTTTACGGTTGGTTAAACTTTCAATATTTAACCCCAGTGGCACGTCTAAATGCGCGCAACTTCTTAGTATTAAATCTAAGTTTTCACGGCAAATACGTACAGATTCACTCAGTGGGTTTTGCGAATCAAGCATCCGCCATTTAGTTGCATCAGGTACGGAAATTCCTAACCATTGCATAAACTCTAAGGTTTTTTCACTGCCGCAGGGTGTAAAGGTTAGAATAATACGTTTAGGTTCGATACCTTGAGCTTTACAGCTGCGCGCATAACTGGTGATCAAATCCACGGTTGCTTGCGCGTTATACACAGCTTGTGAGATAAAAAATTTACAGCCTTGCGTGGTTTTTTCAAGTAAGCGTTCATGTTCATTACGTTTACTTGCGTGGCGCTCGGCAATGGTAACGCCTCCTAAAAAGAAGTCTTGAGGCTGTTCGCTTAAGACTTTATAAGCATCAGGCAGGCTTAATTTAATATCCCCGTCAGATGATGGACTACCGACTAATACTAGGTTTTTTAAATTAAACTGGTTTTTAGTTTCGCTTAACCACTGTTTAAATTCGGCCACACCGCGCTGTGCAACACTTTTATAAGTGATCACTTCTTGATGCGATAAATTACGTAGTAAGTTACTGTATTCTCGAGGATCTACTGTTTGCTTGAACGGAAAAGGGCGAGGCATCTCAGTGCGACTACTTTCATCTTGAATGTCATAAATAATCACGCCATCGTATTCAATTTCATGCAAACGAGCTAAGAGCTTTTGGGCGATAATTTCAAGCTGCGCTTTATCAGTACCAATACGTGGTGGGGTGGTACCAATTAAGTACACACCCTGATTGGTGTCTTCAATTTTCTCTTGTAGTGATAAAGCCATAATCCTCATTCCAGCTAAGTTAGTGTCTATGACAAATAATATAGCAGCCATTTAGACGTCTAGATAGATTTTTTTAGTGAAACTTTTTCAACGAAGGTGAGTTTTATTCATGTTGCTCTGAATGAAGAGTTCTCTGATACACAACTGTTTACATAATTTATTACCTCAGGGGTCTTATATTGACTTGCTTTGTTGCATAATCGGATGACTAAAAACAAGAAATTTATTCAACTAACAAGGGATAGCAATGAAATTTAAATTATTAGCAACGAGCCTTGCGGTAACGCTTGCACTGGGCGGCTGTGCAAATACCAGCGTCTCAAACATGGTCAAAGAGGTTGAGATTGAACAGTCAACGGTTGCCAGTAGTAATGATCGGGTGTTCTCACAAGATTATTTATTAGAAGAGCTTGATAATGGTTTACGCGTTATGGTGGTGAAAACTGATTACCCTGATGTGGTATCACTACAAATTCCAGTGTCTGTCGGTTCTCGTAATGAAGTCGAAGCAGGTAAAACCGGTTTTGCACACTTTTTTGAACACATGATGTTTAAAGGCTCTGAAAAATATCCGCAAGATGTGTATTCTGATATTCTAAAAAATTCTGGGGTTGATAATCGCGCTTATACAACCAATGATTACACTAACTATCACTTAAACTTTTCAAAGCAACATCTTGATAAAGTACTTGAAATTGAAGCGGATATTTTTCAAAACCTGACTTATTCAGAAGAGCAATTTCGTACTGAAGCATTAACAGTTAAAGGCGAATACCTTAAAAATAATGCCAGCCCGGTTCGTAAGTTACTTTCTGCAGTACGTAATGAAGCATTCGAAAAACATACTTATAAACATACCACCATGGGCTTTTTTGAAGATATTGAAGCCATGCCGGATCAAATGGCATACGGTAAAGAGTTTTTTGCTAAGTTTTATAAACCTGAATATGTGTCATTAGTGATTGTAGGCGATGTTGATCCAGCTGAAACTATGGCTATGGTTAAAAAACACTGGGGCCAATGGCAAAAAGGCGATTTCGTTGCTGATATTCCAACCGAACCAAAACAGCAAGCGGCGAAATATATACATGAGCAAAACGAAGGCTTACCAGGGCATTGGTTATTAGTATCTTATAAAGGCACAGCCTGGCAGCCAAAACAAAAAGACAGAGCCGCGCTTGATTTACTGTCACAGCTTTATTTTTCAACCAACTCAGAGCTTTACCAAGAGTTAGTGGTTGATAAACAAATTGCTAGCCAAATGTTTAGCTATAACCCTGATACCAAAGATCCCGGCTTATTACATGTTTTTGTGAAAGTTGAAAATGAGGCTGATTTAGCGGTTGCTCGTGATGCAATTAATAGCACCTACGCAAAAGCTCGCACTGAGTTGGTTGATAGCCAAAAGCTAGCTGATTTAAAATCCAATCTTAAATACAGCTTTATTAACGGCCTAGACTCATCACAAGCTATAGGTTCAACCCTTGCCAGTTATATGCATTTTGAGCGCGATCCAGAAGTCGTCAATCAGTTATATGCAACGGCAGATAGCATCACCGCGCAAGATATTAAAGACATTGCTAATAAGTATTTTGTAGACAGTGGTCGTACTACTGTGACTATGTCTGCACTGGATAAAGTGGCTGGCTTTGAACAAGAAGTGGACTTAAACACTCTCGTTGCTAGCAAGCAAACTGTGCAACAGCGTCATTTTAAAGTGCTAGATAAAACCAATAGTTCGCCATTGATTGATATTAACTGGTTATTCCATACCGGTGCTGCGGCTGATCCTAAAGGTCAAAAAGGCGTAGCTGCACTCACTGCGGCCATGCTTGCTCAAGGTGGTTCACAGGCGAAGAGCTACAACGACATTAAACAGGCACTTTATCCATTGGCAGGTAGCTTTGGTTATCAGATAGATAAAGAAATGATTTCGCTACAAGGGCGTGTCCATAAAGATAACGCTGCACAATGGTATGCACTGGTTAGTGAGCAGTTACTAAATCCTGGCTTTAGAGAAGATGACTTTAAACGCCTTAAGAAAGAGCTCATCGACGGTATAAAATCTGGCCTAAAAGCCTCAAATGACGAAGAGCTAGGTAAAGAAGTGCTTTATCATAAGCTGTATCAAGGTCACCCATATGAGAGCTATAACTACGGTGATCTATCTGATTTAGAAGCATTAACACTTGATGACGTGAAAGCGTTTTATGCGAAAGAATTTACTCAAGCTAAACTGACTGTCGGTTTAATTGGCGCAGTACCTGAATCACTTAAAGCAACCATGTTTAGCGATTTAAGTGCTTTGCCTAAAGGTCAGCAAAGTCGTTTATCGATTCCTGATGCACCAGCGCTAAAAGGTCATCACGCTACAATTGTAGAAAAATCAGCGCAATCGACTGCGGTATCGTTTGGCTTCCCAATTGATACCATTCGTAGTAGTGAAGACTGGACGGCACTGTGGTTAGTTCGCTCATACTTTGGCGAGCACCGCAGTTCAAACTCATATCTTTATGAGCGCATTCGTCAAACCCGCGGTATGAACTACGGCGATTACGCATATATTGAGTATTTCCCACGAGGTATGTTCCAGACTAAGCCTGATGCAAACTTAGGCCGCTCTGAGCAAATATTTCAAGTATGGCTTCGCCCGCTGCGCTCGAACAATGACGCTCATTTTGCAACGCGTACCGCTTTATTTGAACTTGATAAGCTAATCAAAAATGGCATGACAGAAAAAGACTTTGACGCAACGCGTAACTTCTTAATTAACTTTGTGCCGCAAATGGTAGCAAGCCAAAACCGTCAATTAGGGTATGCGCTAGATAGTGAGTTTTACAACACCGATACTTTCGTAAAGTATGTAACGAGCAAGCTTGAAAAACTGACAGTAGCTGATGTAAATCGTGTCATAAAAGAGAACTTACAAACGGATGATATTCAGTATGTGTTTATCACCGGCGACGGAAAAGATATGCAAAAGCGCCTAGCGTCAGAGCAAACATCCCCTATGGTATATAATGCAGAGAAACCAGCTGAATTAGTTGCTGAGGATAAAGTAATCGCTAATTACAAACTGGCAATACCAGCGAAAAATATTGAAGTACTTGCTGTAGATAAGGTGTTTGAATAACGAGCATTTAAATAACTAAGAAGCTTAATTTAGATGCCCCAAATTTGGGGCATTTTTATAACATTGCGCCAATTTTTACACCTAATCCAAAAAGTATAATTGCACTGACGATAAGCACTAAGGTGATGTGTCCTCGCGATTCCTTTGACATAATTTAAATCTCCTTATTTCATAATTAAAAACACGGTGAACATGCCAAGCGCAAAGCTGGCAATGGACGACAGCGCTAAAATTGTTGTGATACTTTGCGTATTTAAAGTGTGTGTCTGAGCAACTGAAACTGTATTTTCCTCAAGTTTTATTAACTCACCTTGACGTACTTCTAACACTGCACACAAGGCCATGGTGGTTTCTTTAGACGCTGCACCTTCTTTTTCTACCCGTTGAATAGTTCGTAAACTTACGTCACAGGCATCTGCAAGCTGTTGTTGAGTCCAATCAAGCTTTTGCCTTAATGCTTTTATAGTTTTGGGGTTTAATTGCATGATTATTTCCCCAAAGCTAATGTTGAAATAATATACCCAACAGTAAAACCAACAACAAAACATCCAGCAATAAAAAGAGCTGATTTTTTAGGGTTACTAAATAAAGTTGTTTGCTCTAAGCTTTTAACTAACTTTTTATTTTTAAACAGTGAGCACTCAAGCCTACCAGTTAAAATATTGTGCATTTCAAACTTAACATTAAAAGTATTACCTGATAGTTCAAATTGGTGTTTACTTGTGACATTAATACTTCGCTTTTCACTAACTAGCTCATCATTAATATAGACTTCTTCCTTACCGGTGAAGTAACTGCCAAAGCAGGCTATTTGATCGTCGCCATCTTGAAAGTAAAATTTATAGCCTAGTTTCTTTGTATTGAGTATGTCATTGTTCATCATCGTATTCCTTATTAAGTTGATGATGCTAATTTAGCGTTTATTATTATTTTTTACGCCGTCAGCTTTACGCCAGTTGTTATTTTGTCATATGACAGTATAACTGTCATTGATGTTTAGTTATTGAATTTTAAAGTTTTATATTTTTTATGGCTACACGTTAATTTTATCTACTGTCGTAACTCATTATGTAAAACTATAATGAGATTATTAAAGAATGATTTTGAAATTTAGTTATATCTAATAACTAGAACAAATAACCGCAGCGTTAACACATCTGACTTGAAATCCGTTAAACTGCATAAAAGCTTATCTTCGTATTAATCTAAGGCCGTCCTATGCGTCATGAAATTTGGCAACAGCTCCGCACCGAAGCAAAAGAAGTCGTTACCCGTGAACCTCTATTAGCAAGTCATGTGTATTCATGCATTTTAAATCATGAGTGTTTAGGGTCTGCGTTGAGTTTTATCGTTGCCAATAAGTTATCTGATGCTGTGGTATCTGCATTTACTATCCGGGAGTTATTTGATCAGGCTTTTGTTGAATGTGATCGAATGCTTACTCATGTTGCCCATGATATAAAAGCCGTTAAAGATCGTGATCCCGCTGCCGATACATATTTAACTGTGATATTAAATTTAAAAGGTTTCCATGCAATTCAAGCACATCGACTCGCCCATTGCTTATGGTTACAAAACCGTAAAGAGCTCGCTCGCTTTATTCAAAGCCGTACCTCAGAAGTATTTGGCGTTGATATCCATCCTGCTTGTAAAGTCGGCCATGGTATTATGTTTGACCATGCAACTGGTATAGTGATTGGTGAAACAGCTGTTATTGAAGATAACGTCTCTATTTTACAATCAGTTACTCTAGGTGGTACTGGTAATGAAAAAGGCGATCGTCATCCGAAAATTCGCGCCGGTGTTTTAATTGGTGCTGGGGCTAAAGTGCTCGGCAATATTGAGGTCGGCGAGGGCGCCCGAATTGGCGCAGGCTCAGTGGTACTGAGCGCCGTACCACCACACACCACGGTTGTAGGCGTACCAGCTAAAATTGTTGGTAAACCAAATTGCCCCTGTCCAGCGAAAAGTATGAATCAGAATTTTTTAGAGGTTGATGAGCCGCAAAACGAATCACACACCAGTGCAATGCTCTAAGTAAAAAACTTAAAAGGAATTAAGTATGAGTAAAAATGATCCATTTTCGCTGTTGTTAGCATTTATCACAGGTGTTGTTCTAACGTGGAGTTATTTTGCGTTGAGCTCTGACGAAGCAGCTCCTGTGACTACAACACAAACACAGGTACTTGAACAAGAAGTCAAAATAATGCCTGCCAGTACCGTAGCAGCAGAGCTAGATACAGTATCCCAGTCTCAACAAGTGACTGATATTACCTCGTCTGCCCAAGATACATCAGCGCAAACAACGGATGAACAAACGCTTGAGCAACAAGTGCAACAGCTCAAGCGTGAGTTACTGCAACAGCAAAAATTAGTAAAAGCTTACGAACAACAATTACAAGCACCGTCCGATTTTGAACAAGCTTTGCTAGACAAGTTTACTGAGCAAAGTCGCAATGAAGAGTGGGCTTATCGTACCGAGACTGCTATGAAAGACTTTTTACAGATTGCTGATCTTGGCATCACCCCTGAATTAGTTAGTGCGCAGTGTAAAAGTTCGGTATGTAAATTTGAACTTGCAGCGCCAAAGGATGTAGATGATTTTGATCATACCCAATGGCGCGAACTCAACGATAAGTTGGTACAACAAGACTTTTGGCAGCAATTTAAAGTCAGTACTTCAAAATCAAGCGATCGCGATTTTTCATTATTATTAAGTACTGAGTCAGAATAACGAGCCTCAGCTGACACGAGCTTGAATCACGCCATCAGCAAGCTCGGTTACAATTAAATCACCTTGAGTTACTTGCTTAATAGACTTAATCACTTGCCCTTGCTCATTTTTAGTGATGCTATAACCACGAGCGAGTACATTGAGCGGACTTACAGATTCTAATCGACTAGCCTGCATTGCGAGGGTATTTTGGGCACTGTGTAATTGTTGCTGCATGGTTTGTGTTAAACGCCCTTGCAGTTGCTGTAATTGATGACTTGCCTGAGTAATTTTGCGATCTGGTGAGCGCTGCATTAGTCGCGGCGTTAGATTATTTAAGCGGCGCTCATATTGATAGAGCCGATTTTGTATCGCCTGCTGTAATGCTACTGTCAATTCATCTAAACGTTGCGCTTGTTGATTTAACTGATTACGCGGATGACATAATGTTAAACGGTGCTCAAGTGCTGTTGCAACGCTTTGCTTTGCAGATAACTGATGTTTAAACGCATTGGCTAAGCGATTTAATTGTTGTTGGATTTGATTATAAAGTTCGCTGCTATTGGGGCTAACAAGCTCTGCAGCCGCGCTTGGCGTTGCGGCGCGCACATCGGCAACATAATCGCTAATGGTGGTATCAATTTCATGACCGACAGCACTGATAATTGGTAGGTTACTGGCAAAAATAGCGCGTGCCAGTAGCTCATGGTTAAAGCACCATAAATCTTCTAGTGATCCACCACCGCGGCCTAAAATAATTACATCAACTTCATTGCGGGCATTAGCAATATTGATTTTATCAATTAATTGTAGGTGCGCGTCTTTACCTTGCACCATAGCAGGGTAGATCACGACTTCAAGTTGTGGCGCTCGACGCTTAAGTACCGTTAAAATATCTTTGATAGCCGCCCCTGTGGCTGATGTAATAACACCAACACGATGCACAACCCCAGTCAATGGTTGTTTATGGGCGGAGCTAAATAAACCTTCGGCGGCTAAGCGCATTTTTAATTCATCAAACTGTTGCTTTAGTTGCCCTTCGCCAGCAGCTTCCATGTGTTCAACAATCAGCTGATAGTCACCACGCGGTTCATACAGCGATACTCGGGCTCGAACTGTCACTTGTGCGCCATTTTCAGGGCGATAGCGTTGGCCTCGATTGTTGCCTCGCCACATCGCCGCTTTTACTTGAGCGCGATCATCTTTGAGCGTGAAATACCAATGACCAGAGGCTGGTGTAATGAAATTTGATATTTCGCCGGTTAAATTTAACGATGCGAATCCTTGTTCGAGTACGGTTCTTATTTCTCTATTTAACCTAGAAACGGTATAAATCGTTTGCTGCTGGGATGTTACGGCCATAAAGCGACTCTAAAAAGCGATGATGGGGGTATTTTATCATAAATAATTGTGAAATCTTATTTACTCGTGCCCACAACGCTGATAAAATTTGGCCGCAATTCCTTAAACAAGATCCACATGTGAGAAGTTGCCAAAATGCTTAGAATTGCTAAAGAAGCTCTTACCTTTGATGACGTACTTTTAGTACCCGGTCATTCTACTGTTTTGCCACACACGGCAAACATTTCAACTCGCTTAACGCGTGGTATCAAACTTAACTTGCCGCTAGTTTCAGCATCTATGGATACTGTTACCGAAGCACGCTTAGCGATTGCGCTAGCGCAAGAGGGCGGTTTAGGTTTTATCCACAAAAACATGACAATTGAAGAACAAGCCAAAAACGTACGTAAAGTTAAAACGTATGAAGCGGGTATTGTTTCTTTCCCTGTTACTGTGACAGCGGATTTAACCATTGCAGATGCAATTGTACTTGCTGAAGAAAAAGGCTTTTCAGGTTTTCCGGTAACGGACGCTGAAAACGGCCTTGTTGGTATTGTTACCAGCCGCGATATGCGTTTCGAAACCAAGCTTGAGCAACCGGTTTCAACAGTGATGACTAAAAAAGAAAAGTTAGTCACTGTAAAAGAAGGTGCAGCGCGTGATGAAATCTTAGGATTAATGCACGAACACCGTATCGAAAAAATCCTTGTTGTTGATGATGCGTTTAAATTAAAAGGCATGATCACAGTAAAAGATTATCAAAAAGCACAAGACAAACCACATGCATGTAAAGATGAACAAGGTCGTTTACGTGTAGGTGCTGCCGTTGGTGTAGGTCCAGGTACTGATGAGCGTATTGCTGCATTAGTCGAAGCGGGCGTTGATGTATTACTAATTGATACCTCACATGGTCATTCTCAAGGTGTTATCGACCGTGTTGCACAAACTCGTCAAACTTACCCTGAACTACAAATTGTAGCTGGCAATGTGGCAACAGCTGAAGGTGCGATTGCGCTTGCCGACGCCGGTGTTGATGCAGTTAAAGTAGGAATTGGCCCAGGTTCAATCTGTACTACGCGTATTGTTACTGGTTGTGGTGTACCACAAATCACAGCTATCTCTGATGCTGTTGATGGCCTAAAAGGTCGTGACATTCCAGTGATTGCTGATGGTGGTATTCGTTTCTCAGGTGATATTGTAAAAGCACTTGTTGCTGGTGCATCATGTGTGATGGTTGGCTCAATGCTAGCGGGTACTGAAGAAGCGCCTGGTGAAGTCGAGCTTTACCAAGGCCGTTACTACAAGTCATACCGTGGTATGGGCTCGCTTGGTGCGATGAACCAAAAAGAAGGTTCATCAGATCGCTATTTCCAAAAATCAAATCAAGCAGACAAGCTTGTGCCAGAAGGGATTGAAGGTCGTGTGGCTTATAAAGGTCCAATCGCGACAATCATTCACCAACAAGTTGGCGGCCTGCGCAGCGCAATGGGTTTAACCGGTTGTGCCACGATTGAAGAATTAAACACTAAACCTCAGTTTGTACGTGTTACTTCAGCAGGTATGGGTGAGTCACATGTTCATGATGTGCAAATCACCAAAGAAGCACCTAACTACCGCTTAGGTTAATAGCTTCAAATCTATTAAAATTACTGGGCTAGCTTCGCTAGCCCTTATTTATTATAGTCATTCAGGTAACCTGAGTGCTAGTTCTTGACTAACGAGACCCTCAATGAGCAAAGACATTCACGATTCACGAATTCTTATTTTAGACTTTGGTTCGCAATACACGCAATTGATCGCCCGCCGTGTGCGAGAAATTGGTGTTTACTGTGAACTGTGGGCATGGGACGTAACGGAAGAGCAGATCCGTGAGTTCAATCCACAAGGTATCATTCTATCTGGTGGCCCTGAGTCAACAACCTTAGAAAACAGCCCGCGTGCCCCTGAGTATGTATTCAATGCAGGCGTACCTGTACTTGGTATTTGTTACGGCATGCAAACAATGGCTACTCAGCTTGGCGGCAGCGTTCATAGCTCTGATAAGAAAGAGTTTGGTTACGCGCAAGTTGAAAAAGTCGGTAACTGTGCATTATTTGACGCTATTGAAGATCATATTACTGATGGTGGCAATGGCATTTTAGACGTGTGGATGAGCCATGGTGATAAAGTAATGGAAATTCCAGATACTTTCAAAACCACTGCTAAAACATCTACTTGCCCACATGCGGCAATGTCTAACGAAGAAAAACGTTTTTACGGCGTACAATTCCACCCAGAAGTAACCCACACTCATCAAGGCCAACGTTTACTAGAACGCTTTGCGATTGATATTTGTGGTTGTGAAAAACTGTGGACTGCTGCAAAAATCATTGATGACGCCATAGAGCGCATTAAAGATACTGTGGGTGATGACGAAGTAATCTTAGGTTTATCTGGTGGTGTTGATTCATCAGTGGTGGCTATGCTTATTCACCGCGCGATTGGCGACCGTTTAACCTGTGTATTTGTTGATAACGGTTTACTGCGTTTAAACGAAGGTCAGCAAGTAATGGATATGTTTGGCAATAAGTTTGGCCTAAACATTATCAAAGTGGATGCCGAAGAATTATTCTTAGCGGATCTTGCTGGTAAATCAGACCCAGAAGACAAGCGTAAAGCGATTGGCCATACATTTATTAAGGTATTTGATAGCGAATCTAAAAAGCTTAAAAATGCAAAATGGTTAGGTCAAGGTACTATCTATCCAGATGTTATCGAGTCGGCAGCGTCTGCAACTGGTAAAGCGCATGTGATCAAGTCTCACCATAATGTGGGCGGCTTACCAGATGACATGGAAATGGGCTTAGTTGAGCCACTGCGTGAATTATTTAAAGATGAAGTACGTAAAATTGGTTTAGAGCTCGGTTTACCGTACGACATGCTTTATCGTCACCCGTTCCCTGGGCCTGGTCTAGGTGTGCGTGTACTTGGCGAAATCAAAAAAGAGTACTGTGACTTATTACGCCGTGCTGACGCGATCTTCATCGAAGAACTACACAAAGCCGAGCTTTACCATAAAGTAAGCCAAGCATTCACGGTATTCTTACCGGTGAAGTCTGTAGGCGTTATGGGTGATGCACGCAAGTATGATTGGGTTGTAAGTCTTCGTTGTGTTGAGACTATCGACTTTATGACTGCACGTTGGTCACATTTACCGTATGAGTTCTTAGGTCTGGTTTCAAACCGCATCATTAATGAAATCGACGGTATCTCACGCGTTGTTTACGATATTTCAGGAAAACCACCTGCGACAATCGAGTGGGAATAATTTTTAGGCCTGAAACGTCTGGCACTAACAGGCATTAAACTAAAGTCCGCGTAATTGCGGACTTTTTTTGTTCTGAACATCACTGAAAAAATGCTGTGATACTTTGTTCTATAAGTCAAAATATAAGAGCAAAGCCTTTCGATTGCGCAGGAAGATTTTATATAGCGTGATTGTTCATTAAGTGGCGCATTTGCTCTGTAATCCAATCTGTTAATTTATTGCTTGGGCTATCGAGTCGTTTTACTATGCCTATTTCAATTAATTGATCCGTTAAGAAGTCGGCTTGAGCTATTTTTATTTGTTCAAAAAACCAATGCGCCTTGGCGATATGCTCAGGCACGATGGCCCAGCCTTGATTCTGCGTTACCAATTCACAAATCAAATAATAACTGTCTAAATCCCAATGATCTGGGCTTAGGGCATTTTCGCGGTTTTCTCCTGAGCGGTTGCAGAGTACGAACTGACGATATTGTTGAAGTTGCGCAAGGGTCAATACATCTTCTTTAGCGAGAACGTGCTTGTTACCGACAATCAGGATTTTTCTAAAATATCCTAAAGACTGTAAGGTTAACTTGGGTGGCAAAGCACTGTTGCTAATCATAAAACCAATGTCGGCCTTTTGATTAGCAATGGCATTGGCAATGTCGTCTTGTGAGCCATTGGTAATAACCAAATGAGTGTTAGGAAACAAATCGCCTACTTGAGAAAAAATAGAATGGATGGTTTCCAGTGGTAAGGCTTCATCCAGGGCGATTCGTAACGAAATGGGCTCTTTGTTCGCAGCTGTAAGTGCTCTTGAATCTAATCGAAGGCATTGGTTAAGCACGGCTCGCGCTTCGGGAAGCATCTCTTTCCCCAGAGGCGTTAATTCGGGGTATTTAGAGCTGCGATCAAATAACTCAAACCCTAAATCCAATTCTAAATTGGCTATGGCGCTACTAATTCGTGATTGTGCCTTTTGTAATTGCCTTGCTGCTGCAGAAAAAGAACCCTGCTCAGCGGCGGTAACAAAAGCCAGTAATTGATCCAATGTCCAATTCATTCCTATCTCCTAAACGGCCATTTAGCGGCTAGTTAAGTTTTTTAATCCATCCTTTAAGCGGATGGTAACTGACTTTCTTATATCTCAATTAAATATATTATGCCCGCATTATTACCTTCTGGATATTTAAGATGCAAGCTGCCCCACAAGTTCAACCGTCACAATCCGTCGCAGGCACGTTTTGGCGTTTTGCCATTCCTTCCATCGTCGCTATGTTAGTCAGTGGTCTATATCAGATCATTGATGGTTTCTTCGTTGGTCACTATGTTGGGGCAAACGGACTTGCAGGTATCAACATGGCAATTCCATTGCTTGGTTTAATCATGGGCTTTGGTTTGCTTGTTGGTATGGGAGGCGGCAGCGTGTTGTCTAAATATCGTGGCGAGAATAACCTCGTAGCCACTCAAGCAACACTCATCACAGCGCTTTTCTTGATTATTTTGATCGGCTTATTGGCCACAGTTGTGTTTATCGTTTTTGGTCAGAGCCTGCTCAATATTCAAGGCGCGACCGGCGTCACCTTAGAGATGAGTTGGGGTTATGTGCAGATCATGTCGTTTGGGGCGCTTATTTCGATTGGTGCTAGTGCCATGCCGATGTTGGTTAGAAATGACGATAGCCCAAACCTTGCGACGGTCTTCATCATTGTTGGTGCCTTGACCAATATTGTCTTGGACTATGTTTTCTTAGGCCATCTTGATATGGGATTAAAAGGTGCAGCTATTGCTACCTTAATTGCTCAATTAACCACTTGTATATTGTGTTTACGTTACTTTACGTTGTCAAAAGCTAAAACCAAGCTATCGGTCAAACAACTTGATAAGACCATCACCATTCGTATCGTGCAATTAGGGTCGTCAAACTTAGTGATGTTTATC
>TARA_R110001606_G_scaffold135343_1_pt1 | contig 27193 bp, 19 predicted proteins | sample TARA_R110001606 | Tara Oceans TARA_R110001606 (sample SAMEA4398315) | marine metagenome | biome: Polar Biome; feature: [SRF] surface water layer (ENVO:00010504); material: water (ENVO:00002006), including particulate matter (ENVO:01000060) such as... | depth 5 m
CATTTGATATAAAAAGAGAATCGTCTAAAAAATTAATTTTAGACGACCTCGAACTTACAATTTATAAATCCCCCAACTTATAAAATACACATTAAATATAGGTTTTTTTTGAATATTCATCAATGAAATTCAGTCATTTACGTAAAACATTCGTTGAAAATCTAAGTTTTAACGTTTTTACAAAAAAAACTCATAATTAATCGTCTCTTTTGATTTTATTTCATCTGCAATTTTTTAAAAAAAAGAACCTTACTAGTTGATGCAATCAATCAAAATTACTTTGTTCAAAAATTATGTACGCTCTCAAATACTATAATTTTACATTTTTGGGCGTTCCCTAAAGGTCGCGCTTTCATTACTCGCTTTCAACACTTTTTTAATAAAGTGTTAAAGAGCTCAAACACGCCATTCAATCGCTAACGCAAATAATCTACGAATCAATAGAATTTTCAATAATTTACAAAAAGTCTGCGTTAGCGATTGCAGTGGCATCCTTTTTATGCGCTAGAAATTTGAAATAACACAAAAAATATTCTGAAACAAAAATTATAATTGTTTCTAAAATTATAAACATAAAAAGATATAACGGAAAGCGCGACCTTTTTAGGGAACGCCCAAAAGAAAACTAGTTAAGAAATAGGATTAAGCAAATTTAATAGATTTAGACGGCAGTATTTTTGTGATAATATAAGACGGAATTATCAGCATTAAAAAACACAACAATAAAGTACCCATATTTAACAACAAAATAGCTGTTAAAGAAATATAAACCGGCATCGTTGTTACATAATATGTTTCTGGATTCAACGTAATGAACTCAAAATAATACTGAATAAATATAATTGACAAGCCAATAACATTGCCCCAGAAAAGTCCTTTTAAAATTAAATAAGAAGCATTGTATAAAAATATTTTACGAATACTGGTATTGTTACTTCCTAAAGCTTTTAAAATACCAATCATTTGCACACGTTCTAGAATTAAAACGAGTAAAGCTGTGATCATGTTTATGCCGGCAATTAAAATCATAATGGCAATAATAAACCAAACATTATTGTCAAAAAGTTCTATCCATTCAAACACATTTGGATATGCATTTATGATGCTTTTACTGGTTAAAGTAGACGGAATGTCATTGTAAATTTCTTCATTTATTTTATCAACTTCATCAAAATTATCAATCAAAACCTCAAAACCACCCACTTCATTTTCGGTCCATTTATTTAATTTCTGAACCTCTCTAATATCGCCAATCATCATGTTTTTATCAAACTGTAGAAAGCCGGTATTGTAAATTCCAACAATAATATATTTCTTGTTGGATGGTAATTTGCTATTTGCTGTTTTAATAAAAGTAGCTAAAATGGTGTCCTTTAGCTTAAGTTGTAAACGATTTACAACCGTTTCAGAAAGCAAAACCTCTCTTGTTCTTTCTTGATTAAAATTGGGTACGTTACCAGCAACTAAATATTCCTCAAAAAAAGACCAATCGTAATCTGTAGAAACTCCTTTAAAAATGATGCCTTCAAAATCTGTTTCTGTTCTTAAAAGTCCGGCTTTATTAGCAAAAACTTGCACGTTTTTTATACCCTCAATATTTTTAAACTTCGGATAAAATTCTTGATCTTTTTTTATAGCTGTTGTAGAAACGTCAGAATTATTGGCATCGTAATTAACAATTTGAATATGACCTTTAAAACCAGCCATTTTATCGCGAATTTTATATTGCAATCCTGTGCCCGTTGCTACAGCAATTAGCATAATTATAATTCCTAACGAAATTGCTGTGATTGCAATTTTTATTATTGGCGACGAAATACTATTTTTATACTTTTTGCCAGCAATAATGCGTTTGGCTATAAATAACTCGTAATTCAAATTGATGATAAATTTTAAACCGTTCAAAAGTACATATTTATGCTGGTTTTTGGCAATGAATTTTACCCTAATTTCTTGTGCCCAAAAACCGAATACTACAATAACAAACAAAACGATTAGTGCTAGCATTTTAAAAACTGGTGCAGAAAGAACTAATTTGTACCTTTATTTACTAAAAGGAAAAAATGTTGCTATAGTTGGTAATCAGACTTCTATTGTTGAAACTAAATCAAAAAACAACATTCAAAGACATTTGGTAGATAGTTTACTTGCTTTAGATATAAAAGTAAAAAAAGTATTTGCACCAGAACATGGTTTTCGAGGAGAAGCTGATGCTGGAGAAATTGTAAAAAACGGAATTGACACGAAAACAGGTTTGCCAATTATCTCTTTATATGGAGAAAACAAAAAACCTTCTGCAGAACAATTAGCAGGAATTGATGTCGTTGTTTTTGATATTCAAGATGTTGGCGCTCGTTTTTACACATACATTTCTAGTTTGCATTATGTAATGGAAGCTTGCGCAGAGCTTAAAATTCAAGTTATAATTTTAGACAGACCAAATCCGAATGGTCATTATATAGACGGACCTGTTTTAGAATTAGCGCATAAAAGTTTTGTGGGTATGCACAAAGTTCCTGTTGTTTACGGAATGACCATTGGCGAATATGGACAAATGATAAATGGCGAAAAATGGTTAGAAAATGGCCTTCAGTGCGATCTAACAGTGATTCCTTTAGAAAATTACACACATGAAACGGAATATAGTTTACCTGTAAAACCATCGCCAAATTTACCAAACGACAAAAGCATTAACCTCTATCCTAGCCTTTGTTTTTTTGAAGGAACAAATGTTTCTGCAGGACGTGGAACCGAAATGCAGTTTCAAATCTATGGTTCTCCTTTTTTAACAAAAAGTGCGTTTACATTTACGCCACAAGCTAATGAAGGTGCTAAATATCCAAAATACAAAAATGAACTTTGTTACGGAGAAGATTTAAGAAAAACAGAAAATCTAACTAAATTAGATTTAACTTATATAATAAAAGCCTACAAACAGAACACTTCTAAAGAATTCTTCAACGCTTTCTTCACCAAATTAGCAGGAACAAAAAGATTACAACAACAACTAGAGCAAGGTATATCTGAAAAAGAAATTAGAAAAACTTGGACAAAAGATTTAGAAGCATTTAAATTGATAAGAAATAAGTATTTAATCTATAATTAAACTTATTTTCTAGTCTTTTTCTCGTTATATTCATAAGGTAAACGCTTTTTAAGCGCTTCCACAATGTTATAAGTTGCAGGGCAAATTGCCGTATTTGCAATTGTTAAATCTGTAATTTGTATAAATTTTACTCTGTTTGTGTGCGGATATTCTTGACATGCTTTAGGGCGAACATCATAAATAAAACAGGTATTATCTGTTTCATCAAAAAAAGTACAAGGCGCCGATTTTAACACCATAAAATCATCGGCATCTCTTTGTAAATATTGATTTACAAAATCAACAACTTTCATCTTTAAATGTTTGGAAATGCGCTCAATATCCTTATCAATAAAAATAGGACTTGACGTTTTACAGCAATTTCCACAGGTTAAACAATCTGTTTTTTCAAACTCTTTATCATGTAATTCTTGCATGATATAATCTAAATTTTTAGGAGTCCTTTTCTTTAGATTTGTAAAATATTTTTTGCTTTCTTTTTTAGCTTGCTCGGCTAATTTAGGCAATTCTTCTAAACGTTTTTGCATGGTGCAAAAATAACAATAAAACGAGTCTTAAATCAACAAAATAAAACAAATAAAATTATGTATTTTTGCAACTTAATTTTCAGCAGTACATGAACATTCAAAACACCATAGAAACCAAAGTAAAAGAAGGTTTTTTAGCTTTATATAATACAGAAATTCCATCCGTAGAATTTCAAGCAACAAGAAAAGAATTTGAAGGAGACATCACCGTTGTTGTTTTTCCAATGTTGCGTTTCAAAAAAGGAAATCCAGTTCAAATTGGCGAAGATTTAGGAAACTATTTAGTAGAAAACGTATCAGAAATTACAAATTATAATGTTGTAAAAGGCTTTTTAAATTTGGTAATTGATGATGCTTTTTACACAAACTTTTTCAATTCAATTTACTCAGATTCAAGTTTTGGTATTGTTTCGCCAACCGCGGATGAAAAAGCCATTATGGTAGAATATTCATCGCCAAACACCAATAAACCGCTTCATTTAGGACACGTCCGTAATAATTTATTAGGTTTTTCTGTTGCAGAAATTATTAAAGCAGCAGGTAAAAAAGTGTATAAAACTCAGATTATAAACGACAGAGGAATCCATATTTGTAAATCGATGTTAGCTTGGCAAAAGTATGGAAATGGCGAAACTCCTACTTCAACAGGTCTAAAAGGTGATAAATTAGTTGGTAATTATTATGTGAAGTTCGATCAAGAATACAAGAAAGAAATTTCTCAATTAATATCCGAAGGAAAAACTGAAGAAGAAGCAAAAAAAGAAGCACCACTTTTAGTTGACGCACAACAAATGCTTTTAAAATGGGAAGCTGGAGATGCTGAAACTGTTGCACTTTGGACAGAAATGAACTCTTGGGTTTATGCTGGTTTTGATGTAACTTACAAAAATATGGGTGTAGATTTTGACACTTTGTATTATGAAAGCAATACGTATTTATTAGGAAAAGATGTTGTTAATCAAGGTATCGAAAAAGGAGTTTTCTATAAAAAAGAAGATGGTTCTGTTTGGTGCGATTTAACGGATGATGGTTTAGACGAAAAAATTGTGTTGCGTTCAGACGGAACAGCAGTGTATATGACCCAAGATATTGGTACTGCAATTCAGCGTGTAAAAGATTTTACTGATGTTGGCGGAATGGTGTATACCGTTGGTAACGAACAAGATTATCATTTTCAAGTATTGTTTTTAATCTTAAAGAAATTAGGATTTGATTGGGCTAAACAATTGCATCATTTAAGCTACGGAATGGTAGATTTACCTTCAGGAAAAATGAAATCTAGAGAAGGCACCGTTGTTGATGCCGATGATTTAATGGTTGAAATGACAGATACTGCTAAAGAAATATCCGAAGAATTAGGAAAATTAGAAGGGTATTCTGATGAAGAAAAAGACGATTTATATAAAACGATTGGCTTAGGAGCTTTAAAATATTTTATTCTAAAAGTAGATCCTAAGAAAAGAATTTTGTTCGACCCAAAATCGTCTGTAGATTTTCAAGGTAATACAGGTCCTTTTATTCAATATACGTATGCTCGAATTCAATCAATAATTAGAAAAGCAGATTTTGATTTTTCAAAACCTGTTTCTTTAGATTTACATGAAAAGGAAAAAGAATTATTAAAACAACTAGCCTTGTATCCAGAAACCATACAACTTGCAGCGGCTAATTACTCGCCCGCAATTATTGCAAATTACACGTATGACTTGGTGAAAGAATTTAACTCTTTCTATCAGAATGTTTCTATTTTAGGTGAAGAAGATCAAAATAAAAAAATATTTAGAGTTCAATTAGCCCATAAAGTTGCTGAAACTATAAAATCTGCATTTTCATTATTAGGCATCCAAGTTCCTGAGAGAATGTAAAATAAGAAACAACTAAAAAACTAACAATCAACAGTTAACAAGTATATGTAATTTACTATTTATTAAAATTACAAACCTTTTTTTACTCTTTTTTTTAAAGTTTAGACAAAAAAATAAAAGCTACTTGAATAGGTAGAAAAATATGACTATTTTTCGCCTATATTAAAGTAAGAATTTATAAATTTGCTGTTGGCAAAACATCAACAAAGTAGAAACATAGTTTAAAACTATTTTAAACATAATAAATTTAGAAATGAAATACGACATCATTATTATTGGAAGTGGACCTGGAGGATATGTAACTGGAATTAGAGCATCACAATTAGGCTTTAAAGTTGCAATCGTTGAAAAAGAATCTTTAGGTGGAATTTGCCTAAATTGGGGATGTATACCAACTAAAGCTTTGTTAAAATCTGCGCAGGTCTATGACTATTTAAAACATGTAGATCAATATGGTTTAAAAGCAGAAGCTATAGATAAAGATTTTGATGCCGTAATAAAAAGAAGCCGTGGTGTTGCTGAAGGAATGAGCAAAGGTGTTGCTTTTTTAATGAAGAAAAATAAAATAGATATCATTAATGGTTTTGGTAAAATTAAAACTGGTAAAAAAGTAGATGTTACTGCTACTGATGGTACTGTTACAGAATATTCTGCTGATAACATTATTATTGCAACTGGTGCGCGTTCTAGAGAGTTACCAAACTTACCTCAAGATGGTAAAAAAGTAATTGGCTATAGACAAGCAATGACGTTGCCAAGTCAACCAAAATCTATGATTGTTGTTGGCTCTGGAGCTATTGGTGTTGAATTTGCTCATTTTTATAATTCAATGGGCACAGATGTTACCATTGTAGAGTTTATGCCAAATATAGTACCTGTAGAAGATATAGATATTTCAAAACAATTTGAAAAATCAATAAAAAAAGCAGGAATAAAAGTAATGACAAACTCATCTGTTGAATCTGTAGATACTTCTGGAGACGGAGTTGTTGCTACTGTAAAAACAGCAAAAGGAGAAGAAACTTTAAAAGCAGATATTTTATTATCAGCAGTTGGAATTAAATCAAACATTGAAAACATCGGTTTAGAAGATGTTGGAATTATTGTTGATAGAGATAAAATTTTAGTAAACGCATATTATCAAACAAATATTCCTGGTTATTATGCTATTGGAGATGTTGTTCCTGGACAAGCTTTGGCACACGTTGCTTCTGCAGAAGGAATTACTTGTGTTGAGAAATTAGCTGGTTTACATACAGAACCAATAGATTACGGTAATGTTCCTGGTTGTACATATGCTACTCCAGAAATAGCTTCTGTTGGATTAACTGAAGCCAAAGCATTAGAAGCTGGTTACGAAATAAAAGTTGGTAAATTCCCGTTCTCTGCATCTGGAAAAGCAACTGCAGCAGGAACTACAGAAGGTTTTGTAAAAGTAATTTTTGATGCAAAATATGGCGAATGGTTAGGTTGCCATATGATTGGCGCTGGAGTTACAGATATGATTGCTGAAGCAGTTTTAGGTCGTAAATTAGAAACTACTGGCCATGAAGTTTTAAAAACTATACATCCTCACCCAACAATGAGTGAAGCCGTAATGGAAGCGGTAGCGGATGCCTATGATGAAGTAATTCATCTATAATTAATGACAATTCATCTAATTAATAATATTAAAAACATTTTTTTTATATTTTTGTCCTATAAATTACCATAAATACCCCCTGCTTAAGCGATTTAATACATATACTAAAATTTATAAATGAATTTCGTTGAGTGGTTTCTTAGTTTTATCTATAAGATAAAAACTTTTCCTTTAATTATACAAATAACTGTTTTTTTAACAATGTTTTTTATAATTGCAACTTTGGCTTTAGTAATTACTATATATACTATAAGAAAAAGACACAATAAATTACAAAAAAAACTAAAAAATAGTGTTCCAGATATAAAGATCTTGTTCGAAGAAATTTTGTTTACAGACAAAAAATTCTCCGAACAAGAAATCTTTGATAGCTTCGAAGATATAGTTGGCACAGTGAATAAAGAATCTTTAGACATTGGTGTAGATGTTCTTGTGCAATTTAAAAATGATGATAAGGAATCAAAAAAATATACACTAATTATTAGTGCGTTAGATATTGTTAGACATTTAGAAGAAAAATTTGACTCTAGATCTAATAGCCAAAAAATGGATGCTTTTCAAGAAGCATTTGTATTAAACTTAAACAGATTTGATTCTAAAGTGCTGCAATATGCATATAGCAAAAACAAGAGAATTAGAAGTGAAGCTAGAAACTCGTATCTTGCTCTAAGTACGAATGATCCTTATCGTTTTTTTGATGATTTCGAAGGAAGTTTAACAAAATGGGATGAAATAGAATTAATGCAATACCTAAAACTGCAAAGTGTTAGAGGTAATCTAGAAGGTTTGGGAAAATGGATTAACTATTCTAAAAATGACTCTTTAGTTATTTTTTTAATAAAAATGGTAGGCTTTTTTAAACAAAAAGGTATTGACGATATTCTTTTAGAAAAGCTAGAGGATGACAATGCTAATATTAGGGCTGAAGCTATTTTAACTTTGGGAGAATTAGATATTAAAGATACAGAAGAAACTCTTATTGAACGATATTACACAGAACCAGAAGTTTGTCAAGTAGCAATTGTAAGAACTATTAGAAAATTTAATACTGGTAAATCATTAAATTTTTTACAAGAAATTTTTGGTGAATCAAATAATACAGATACTAAAAAGATTATTGCAGAAGCAATTTTAAATTATAGTTATGAGGGTAAAATAGCTTTTCAGAACTTAAAAAACACTTTAAAAGACTTTGATCTTTTAATTCTAAAACACGTTGAGACACCGTTAATAAAATATAAATAAATGTTTGATATTTTTGTAAAAGTTTATGAATACTTTATTTTTTTCTATGCAACTGCACTTATTCTCAGTTACTTAATATTATCTGTATTTTCATTTATTGCCATCAATAAATACAAAAGTTACAATACAGATATTGATGATGAAGAATTATTAAACTCTAATCTAGCTCCTGGTATATCTGTAATTGCACCAGCATATAATGAAGAGAAAACAATTATTATTAATGTAAAATCTTTATTAACATTAAATTACCCCCTTTTTGAGGTAATTATCGTGAATGATGGTAGTAAAGACAAAACTTTAGATCTTTTAATCGAAGAATTTGATTTGGTTGAGGCTCCGTTTGCTTATGTTGAAAAAATTAAATCAAAACCTTATAAAAGAACTTTTAAATCAGAAAACCCTAAGTATGAAATTTTAACGGTTATTGATAAAGAAAATGGAGGAACAAAAGCAGACGCGTTTAATGCTGGCCTAAATGCTTCCATCTTTCCATATTATTTAAATACAGACGTTGATTGCATTTTAGCAAGAAATACACTTACGAAGATGATTAAGCCAATTTTAAACTCTAAAGTAAGGGTTATTGCTGTTGGTGCAACATTACGAATGTCTAATAATTGTGAAATTGAAGAAGGGGTAATTACAAGAGTTAGACCTCCTAAGGCCTTAATACCTCGTTTTCAAGAATTAGAATATATTAGATCGTACCTTTTAGGAAAAATGGGTTGGGAGTTAATAAATTCTGTACCAAATGTATCTGGAGGATTAGGTATGTTTGATAAAGAAATTGCCATTAAAGCAGGTGGTTACGGAGCAGATTCTCACGCAGAAGACATGGATATGTTAACCCGAATGGCCGCACATATGATGAACAACAGGATGGAATATAAAATTGGATATATTCCACTATCATGTTGTTGGACAGAAGGACCTCCAAATATTCAAATTTTAGGAAGACAACGAACACGATGGGCCAGTGGATTGTTCCAGATGTTTAGTGATCACAGAAAAATTTTGTTTAACCCTTCATACAAAAGATTAGGATTAATTACATTTCCATATATTTTTATTTTTGAATTCTTAGCTCCGATTATTGAAGCTTTTGGAATTCTTTTCTCTATATTTTTATTATTTTATGGTTATGTAAACTGGAGTTTTGCACCTTTAATCTTATTATACTCTTATACTTTTGCCATTATGATTTCATCCATTGTAATTATTTGGGATCAAATGACCTTTAAGTATTACAACACCACTAGAGAGGTAGTTTCTTTATTTTTAACCGCTTTTATTGAACCGATCTTATATCACCCAATGATTATGTTCTTTTCTTTAAAAGGGTATTTTAGTTACATTACATCTCGAGAACTTGCATGGGGAACGATGACAAGACAAGGGTTTGAAAATGAAAAGAAAAAAGATGAAAATGGTAATATTATTGATGAAAATGCAAATGAACCATCAGAATTACCTAAAGAAGAAATTCCAAAAGAAAAGAAACCAAGTATTTTTAATCGACTAAAAAAGAATAAACAAGATTCTAATTCAGAAACTTTTAAAACATAAAATTACCTCAATAATTAAATATGAAAATAAATAAATATATATATATTTTTATTGTGATTGTTTTATCGCAATTAAAAACATATGCTCAAGTATATGATTCTTCCGATTTATATTTTGAGGAAGCTAAAAAAAACCTTGCAGAATCAAACTATACAAAAGCTGCAAAAATGAGTTGGAGAGGTTTACAATTATCGCCTACAGACTTAGATTTAAAAACGGTATTAGGTAAAGCTAATTTAGAATTAGGTAGATATGACACTGCTAGATATGTGTTAAAACAAGTGTATCTTAAAAACAGAAAAAACATATCTGTACTTCAATATTTGGTTACTATAGAACAAACAACCAAAAGATATTCTGATGCTATTTGTTTTGTAAATGAACTTTTAGAAATTACACCATACAGTAAAGAATGGTGGTTGCGTAAAATTGCAATTTATAAGGAAATGGGGAATTTTGAGGAGGCTGAAAGAGCTTTAAAAAGAATCTATCAAATATATCCTGAAGATACAGAAATAAAAAATTCTTATAATTATATTATGATTGGTGATGGTGACAAAGCCCTTCAAGCAAAAAAATATGATGATGCTAACGATATCTATAAAATAGTTATTGATAATAATCCTCAGAATAAACAAGCCTATTTAGGTATTATTAGAAACGAATTATTAAAAGGAAACCCAGAAGCTGCCTTGCAGTTTACCAACAGATCTCTACAGGAAATACCTGATGATAGAGAGCTTATAGAAAAAAAATTGGGTTTATTAGAAGAATTAGGAAGACATGCCGAAGCTATTAAATACATAAATACGGAAGTCAAAAAAAATCTTTTTCCTGATATTCATGCAAAAAACTTAAAGTATTTAATGCAAGAAACCGCAAGTTTTAATGAGTATAATGATCCTTACGAAACGCATAAAAAGCTAGCAGATATGGGTGGAAGCTCTGAATCTCAAGATTATGTTATAAAAAATGCTTTAGGAAAAGGATATGATGTGGATGCACAATATTTTTTAAATAAAGCACTTAAGAGCAATCCGAATGATAAGAAATTATTAATTCAGGAAATGGAACTTTATAAACCTATAAAGACCGACGAAAATTATGAGAAGAAAGTTGTTGTATTGCATGAGAAATTTCCTGATGATCAAGATATTACGTATGCAAATAACAAAATATTATTTGATAGAGCTAAACAACAAGTAGAAAACAAACAATATGATGTTGCCTTGCCTACATTTGTTGAATTGGCGTCTTTTCCTGATTTTCAAGAAGAATCAGAGCAACAAATATTCGGAATTCTTTTAGCTTTAGAAAGATTTGATGAAGCTACAGATCAAATAGATAAGTTAATTGGTTTAGATCCAGAAAATCAAGATTACCAATTAAGAAAATCTACGTTGTACCAAAAAATGGAATTGTTTGATGACGCATTAGAAATCACTAGAAGTCTAGAGCAAAAATATCCACTAAGTTTAAAATATCCTGCTGTTTATGTTAGCCAAGTAGAAGAATATGCAGGTTTTTTAATGAAAGAACAAAGATACAGCCAAGCATTAACAATTATAGATGATGGTTTAACGAGAGAAAATAATAATAAAAGATTGTTAGACATGGCAGTCAATGCTTCTTCTGCAATACCAGATTATCAAAAAGGAATTAATTATAGTAAAAGTGCCTTAAGTTTTTATCCTCAAAACAAAAACTTTAAATTAAAACTTTCAAGCCTGCTTGGTCAAAACAAACAATATGATGAGGCTGTTGCTGTTTTAGATTCATTAAAAACAATTTATAAATACGATAGAACAATTAAAAATTCTTTAGCTGAAATTCTATGGTTTAGAGGTAAAAATCAAGAAGAAGAAGGTTTAATTGATGAAGCCTTAGAAAATTATAACGCTTCAGATTCTTTAAATCATGCCGAAATTTATTCTTTACAAAGAATGATCAATTTATATATTGAAGTAAAGCCAAACGACGAAGCTTTAGAAGTTATTAATGAAAAAATAGAAAAATATCCAAATGATACGTTCTTAAAATATAAAAAAGGAGTTGTATTTGAATTAATGAAACAATATGATTCTGCTTATTATTATCAAAAATTTAGAGTTGTTACAGATCCTTTTGAAAAAAATGAATGGATTTCAACTTTAAATGTTTTGAATGCAGAATTGCTTAAAAATAAACTAGCTGCTACTTTCACAAAAGCTACTTCAGATTCTTTGGCTTTTAGTACTTCTTTAGCAAGTTTAAGTTATAATCATAAATATGATAATAAAAACACTTTTGGCGCAGCTTTAAATTATGCTGCTAGAACATCGGGTGTAGGTGTTCAAGGTGGTGTAAACTACGCAAGAGTTATTAACCCAACTTTATATGCTGATGTTGGTGTTTTGTTCGGATCTAAATTTTTTCCTAAATTTATATTGTATGGTAATGCATATAAAGAATTAAAAAATGATTATGAAGCGCAAGCCGGACTGCGTTATTCATATTTACAAAATAATACTAGTTTTATTACCTTAAATCTTGGCGGCTCTAAAAGCTGGGAAGATATATGGCTAAATGCAAAAATACAGCTCATGGGTTCCACTGGTTATTCAACAACTACCACGAATTCAGTTACAGGGGTTGATACTATCGATACATATCCTGCCAATACATATTTCAATTTTGCAACGCAAACAAGAATTAATATCACCCCTCAAAAAGACTATGTAAGCTTTATTGTTTCTTTTGGTAGCGCACCTTTTAACGACACTTTACCAGAAGGCGAGACCGCTTTATTAGATTTTTCAAATGTACTTGTAGGTGCTGGTTATGGTCATAATATTTCAGCAAAAACATTACTATTATTAAATGGCTCATGGATTAATTTTAAAAGTCCTAAAACTGATAGTATTGATTTAACTTATCTAAACCAATATAATTTGTCTGTATCAATTATAACAAAATTCTAAACATAAATAATTCAACTTCCTTATGTTCAAAAAATATTTATATACAGTTATGATTTTTTTAGGCCTATCTTCTTGTGCTCAAAAAAATGAATCCTTATATTCTAAAGAACTTAAGATACAGCCTAAAATAAATATTCCGCTTTCTGCGGATGTCCAAGTAGAAAATGCTGCAAAAATTTTTGTAGCTAATTTTAAACTTATTACAAATCAAACGTTAGATATTGAAAGAAGTAATACTTTAAATAAAAATTATAATTATATCGTTTTAAGAGTTAATCCAACTCAAAAAGAAAACTATTGTATTTATAAAAAAGAAAAAAATATTACAATTCAAGCTATCGATACCAAAAACTTAGTATTTGGTATAAATGATTTTTATAAGCAATACACACCATTAAAATTTATTGATAAAGTTAAAAATAACAACGAAGATACTATCGTTGATGATATAGAAATACCTATTGAATTTAATTATTGTTCTTCGCCTGATTTTGAATACAGAGAACCTTATTTTTCTTCAAATTTTGAGCCTAATTTTAGAGAATGGAATAAAACAAATTACCTAGAATTAGAATGGGGAATTTGGGGACATAATTTATCTAAAATTTTAAAAAACTACGAATTACCAGAAACAGCCTATGCACAAGTAGGAAGTGAAAGAGTAAAAGATCAATTTTGTTTTACAAGTGATGCGTTATTTTCTCTAGTAAATGAAAATGTACAAACCATTTACGATAGTGATCATGCGCTAAACAAATACATGATTCTACCAAATGATAATGATATTGTTTGTACCTGTAATACATGTAAAGCCGCTGGTAATAGTACAAAAGATGCATCACCAGCAATATTTACTTTTTTAAACAAACTAGCTAAAAATTATCAAAGTTTATCTTTTTTTACAGCTGCTTATGTAACTGTTAAAGAAATTCCTAATTTTAAAGCAGAACCTAATGTGGGTATCTTTTATAGTACTATTGATATTCAAAAAGGAATTCCTATAGAATACAGTAAATATTCTAAAACCTTTGAAAACGATATTAAAAAATGGCGTAATTACGTAAACAATGTGTACATCTGGGATTATACCGTAAATTTTGACAATTACTTTGATTTGTATCCATCAATAAGAGTAACACAACAAAACTTAAAGTTGTATAAAAGACTTGGTGTAAATGGTGTTTTCTTACATGGAAGCGAATATAATTACAGCATTTTTCAAGATTTAAAAGCAACGCTATTTAGCAAACTTTTATGGAATACAAGTACAGATATTGATGCTGAAATTAACGCTTATTTTCATGAAAAATTTCCTAATAAACTAGCTGGCGCTTTAGCTAACTATTACACTTTTGTAGACAATTCATTTATTATAAGTAAAAAAGAATTAAGTATTTATAGCGGTATTCATCAATCTATAGAAAAATATTTAGACCCTAAAGTTTTTTTTAGTTTTTATGAAGAATTTGATTCCAATACAGAAAAAAACAAATACGATAAAGAATTTTTAAAAATTGGTACTGCCCTAACCTTTCTAAAATTAGAAATAATGAGAGACAATGGTATCGGTACTTATGGTTATGCTACGCTTAATAACAATCAAGAAATTATCGTTAAAAACGAAGCAGCACTTTTATTAGATCGATTAACTGCTTTTAGTAAATCTTCAAACCTAAAAACGTATAATGAAATAAATTATACCATAGAAGATTATGTAAAAAGTTGGAAACAAACGATTTTTAGATCTCATAAAAGGAAAAATTATTTTTATAAAAAACCATTTAAAGTTTTATCTGAATTAGATGAAGATTATACAGATATAAGCATGTTAAACGATGCCGCATTTGGTCTAAAAGATTACAATACCAATTGGCTTATTTGTTCTGTTGATGGTTTATCTTTAAAGATTGATAAAGAACATATTAAAGGATCAAAAAAAATAACGCTCTCGTTTTTACAAGACACAAAACACGCAATTTACTATCCTAGCGTTATCGAAATTTTAGACACCAATTATAAAGTAGTAAAAAAATTAAAAGTAACTTTTGACGATACAGATTTAGGAACAAGAGAACTCACTTTAGATTTGCCAACACAATTTGATGATGAGAAATTACCCAATACTTTTATACTTAAAATCACTAAAAGTAATACTGAAGGAAAAAATGCTTTAGCTTGTGATGAAATTATCTTTAATTAAGAATTAAAATCAACCTGATGAAAAATATATATTTTATTTTATTAATCGCTCTCATTTCTGTTTCTTGTGATTTAAGAAAACCGAGTATTGATACGGTTGAAAGAACCAAAATGGAAATTGAAGATCCAGAGCGTCATTACTACCCAATTTTACGTGGATCAGAAATTACTGCAGCTTACAAGATTTTTAATCGAGGTGATGCACCTTTAATTATTTATGATGTGCAAGCTTCTTGCGGTTGTATCACTATAGATTATCCTACGAATTCAATTGGTAAAGATGATTTTGGTTTTATAACATTAGATTATGATAGTGCCAAAAATATTGGTTATGTAGAATTCTATGTAACTATTAGAGCAAATACCGTAAAAGAAACATTTACAACTATTAAATTCGATTTAAACGTGGTTACTTCTGCCCATTACACGCAAGATTACGAAGAAATATATTTAGAAAGAAGAAAAGAAAAATTAGCAGGAGAAGTAGATGGAGATTTAACCCAACAAGGTTATTATATTGATGATACTAAAACCGTTAGATAACACAACACAAATATTAACATAAATAGAGAGATAGATGAAAGCAAAATATCAAAGTGTATTAGACTTAGGACAAGAATTAAACATCCAAAATGGTGATGTAAAAGAAGAAAACGGAAAATTAGTGATTACCGGAACTGCGAATACTCCTTATGAAAAAAATCTTCTTTGGGATGAAATAAAAAAAGTTGGTGGCGATAATCCTACAGATATTATAGCTGATATTAAAGTTGCTGATACTTCTATTTTTGCTAAACATACTGTAAAAAGTGGAGAAACTTTAGGGAAAATAGCAAAACAATATTATGGAAGTGCAGGTAAATACACTGTAATTTTTAATGCAAATACAAATATCTTAAAAAATCCAGATGTAATTCATCCAGGTCAAGAATTGGTAATTCCAAATCTATAAGATTCTAAAAAGAATATCTAAAAAACCGAAACAAATTGTTTCGGTTTTTTTATTTTTGAAAAAATAAAAAATTGTGATTATCAACAAAAACCTATTTATCAAAGAAATTTTAAAATCTCTCGCAAAATTAATAATAGCTGGAGTTTTTATTGGCCTTTTAAAAAAATACGATGCTGTAATTGCAATAATTCTACTTTTAAAAATCTTTCATAATATCTACACAGAAATTATAAAACCCAAAACAAACAAAAATTGGTTGCTTTTAGTTGGTATGCTTTTAACAGGTTTTGGCGGTATTGTAGGCGAAACTTGGGGCGTTGCTAATGGATATTGGCAATATCACGAAGTTACGAGAGAATTACCATTATGGCTGCCATTTGCGTGGATGCTAGCTTTTCATTATCTATATAAATTAGAAAGAAATTTAATTCCGCTTTTAACAAATCAATCACAAAAAAATAAAATTATTTTAGCCATTCTATTAGCATTAATTTTACCTGCTTTTGGAGAAGTTATTACAATTTATTTAGGTGTTTGGACGTATTATTGGCCTTATCAAATTTTAGGCGTTCCTTTGTATGCCTTTATTTGCTTGGTTTTTGTACACATGTTAGTTTATAGTATTTTACATGCAATTTGTAAAAAATATAAAATTAACGATGTCGTTTTTAATTAAAATCGCCAACAAACAATTCTAGTAACTTTATTTCCTTGATTCATATCAATTACTTTAAACTCCTTTGCTCCTAGTTTTTTGGATGATGTTTGCAAACTTTCTACATTCTCTTTTTTAGAAACCAAACTTGTAAACCAAATACTTTGCTTCGAGAACAAAGAACTATCGTATAAATAATTATGCAAAAATGCTTTTTCACCTCCTGGAAACCATAATTCATTATTATTTCCTGAAAAATTTCTAACAGCATTGTTGCCTAAATTTTTAGTTTTTCTTCTATTGGCGCCTTGAGCTTCTTCTGCAGATTTATAAAAAGGTGGATTACACATTACCGCCGAAAATACATCCTCATCTTTTAAAATTCCTTTTAAAATTTGCTGTTCATTTAACTGTTGACGAAGTTCAATCTTTTCGTCTAAATGATTGTCATCAATAATATCTTGTGCAGTATCTAAAGAATCTAAATCTATGTCTGTAGCCACAAAACTCCAATTAAACTGAGAAACACCTAAAAGTGGATAAATACAAGTTGCACCTGTACCGATATCTAAAATCTTAATTTCTTTTTCTGATGAAAGTAAATCTGATAAATGTAAAATATAATCTAATCGTCCAGGAATTGGCGGACATAAGTTTTCATCAGAAAAATCCCAAACCTTTATTTTATCAAACGTAAAAAGCAATGCTTTATTTAATTCCTTTACTGCTTTTGGATCTGAAAAATCAATACTTAAATTTTTAAATTTATTTTCTAAAACGAATTCTTTTAATATAGGATTTTTACTGATTAAATCATTAAAATCATAGCCTTTATTAAACCTGTTTTCTGGATGTAAACCTTTCTCTTTCATTATATTTCTAACAATGTAAACTCTAATTGCAAAGGTTTTAAAGCACCTTTTAAGGCTTTTATATAGTTGACACCAAACTCTAAATAATATTCAGAAAAATTACGTTGTCTTTCTTCTAAAGATTGATTTGGTAAAAGCTCATTTTGAATGGTTGTAATTCTATCAACCAAATCTTGTTGTCTTCTTTTTTCGGCTTTTAACAACCGCTTTTCTAGGTTTTCTAAGCCTTTAATTTGCTTTCTCTCTTGTGCATTTACAGCATTCTCAAAAGAAACATCTGTCTTTTTAGCCACTTCTTTTAAGTCAGCAAACTGTTTTTGTAAAAATGTTATTTTCTCTTTAAAATTGGTTTTAATTTCAGAATTTTCTATTACTTTTTTTGATATTAAATCATATTGATTTAAGAAAATTTCTTCTGATGAAATCTCTAACTTTTCTAACTTTAATGATTGTTTTTCTGATACAATTTGTACAGAATTACGCAACAATAAAATAGGAAAAGGAATATTTACTTTTTCAAAATAGGCTTTTAACTCAAACCAATACGCCATTTCTCCTCCTCCGCCAATATAGCATAGATTAGGTAAAATTACCTCTTGATATAAAGGTCTCATAATTACATTTGGCGAAAAAGCTTTCGGATTTTCATCAACTTCAGCTAAAATTTGAGCTTTTGTAAATGTAATATTCGTGTTATTTACTTTGTAAAGGTTGTCTTCAAAAATGATGCGTTCTCTAAAATCATCACCCAAATAAAACAAATTGATTTCTCTTGGATTTACTTGAATTTTATAGTTTTTTTCAAGTTCTACAATCGTTTTAGAAACTTCTGTAAAAGAAATCTGATGTTCTAATTCTTCTTTTACAAACGGATTAAATAACTGTTTTAAACTCGCATCATCGCCATCAATAATAACCAAACCAAATTCTCCAAACAATTTATTGGCAATAAAACGAGTTGCATCCGCTAAATTATGATGTTTTAAATAGGCATCTTCAAATAAGTTTTTTAAAAATTGTGCATTTTTAGAATTTCCTAAATGATTCGAAAAAACATCAAAAACATCTTGTAAACCTTCTGTAGAAAATCGTCCAACAGCGCCTCCATCTTTTCTATTCCATAAAACTTTTTTACCATCAAAATTAAAATAATTAATTTCATCAAAATCATGATCTTCTGTTGCCATCCAATACATAGGAACAAAGTTTTGTTCAGGAAATTTTTCTGATAATTCTTCGCTTAAATTAATGGTAGAAATAATTTTATATAGAAAATATAAAGGACCGGTAAATAAATTTAATTGATGGCCGGTAGTGATGGTAAACGTATTTTGCTTTTTTAATAACGCAATATTTTCGTTCGTTTTTTCTGATATTTCAAAAGATTTATATTGCGATTTTAAAGCATCAACCAAGATTAATCTCGATTGTAATCTATAGGATTTTTGCTTTTCTTCAATTTGGTTATGAAAACCAGAAATATCAGGAAAGTTGTTAAAAAAAGGTTGTATGTTTTTGTTTTTCTCTAAATAATCATGCATTGTTTTAGAGAAGAAGCCTGTTTTTTGAAAAGGTATTTGTGTTACTTTCATATTTTAAAGTGCACATTTTTGATAACAATCTGGTTCTAAAGAAGAATTCATGTAATTGATTTAATTTTTTGATAAAAATACGACTATTTTATGCTTTGTCGTACTTTGAAAAACAATCTAACAAATTTTTAACGAGATTAAGAATCATCTACAATAAATAGTAGAAATTATTCCTTATTTTTGGAACTTATCAAAACTATTTTCATGAAATTCAAATCACTTTTAATACTAGCTTTTCTAACTTTAAGCAATCTCTTTTCTCAAGAAATTAAATCTCCATCAGAATTTTTAGGCTATGAAATTGGTACACGTTTTACAAGACATCATAAAGTAGTCGATTACTTTTTATATCTGAGTAATACAGTATCAAATGTAAAACTAGAAAAATACGGAGAAACCAATGAACATAGACCTTTGTATTTGGCTACAATTTCATCAGAAAAAAATAGTGCTAATTTAGAAAATATTAGACAAGCTAACTTAGCTCAAGCTGGCATTTTAAACGGAAATCAAGATAACAAAATAGCCATTGTTTGGTTAAGCTATAATGTTCATGGAAATGAAGCGTCGAGCACTGAAGCAGCAATGTTAACTATTTATGAATTGCTTACAACTAAAAAAGCTTGGTTAGAAAACACCGTAGTTATTATAGATCCGTGTATAAATCCTGATGGAAGAGATCGTTATGTAAATTGGTACAACCAAGTAAAAAGCACCCCTTTTAATATTGATTTAGAAGCCAAAGAGCATCACGAACCTTGGCCAGGAGGAAGACCAAACCATTATTTATTTGATTTAAATAGAGATTGGGTTTGGGCAACACAAGTGGAAACGCAACAAAGAATTGCCGTTTACAATAAATGGATGCCGCATGTTCATGTAGATTTTCATGAACAAGACATGAATAACCCTTACTATTTTGCGCCAGCAGCAGAACCTTTTCATGAAATAATTTCTGATTGGCAACGAGATTTTCAAACACAAATTGGTAAAAATCATGCTTCCTATTTTGATAAAGAAGGTTGGTTGTATTTTACAAAAGAAAGTTTCGATTTATTATATCCAAGTTATGGAGATACCTATCCTACTTTTATGGGCGCAATTGGTATGACCTATGAACAAGCTGGTCATTCTAAAGCTGGATTGGGAGTTAAAACGGATGATAGTAGTGTGCTTACCTTAAAAGACAGAGCATTACATCATAAGACTACCGGTTTATCAACTGTAGAAATTGCTTCTAAGAATGCCGAAAAATTAAACACTGAATTTAAAAAATATTTTGAAAATAAAAATTTTGAATACAAGAGTTATGTGTTGAAAAATGACAATCAGGATAAAACAAATCGGTTAAAAAAACTTTTAGATACGCACGAAATTAAATACGAATACGCAACTAACGGAATCGCAAAAGGTTATAATTACACTACGCAAAATGAAGATAAAATGACTATTTCTGATGGTGATTTAGTGATTCACACAAATCAGCCAAAAGGAAAAATGGTAAAAGTTTTGTTTGAACCAAAAGCAAAATTAGTAGATTCTTTAACGTATGATATTACTGCTTGGTCAATTCCTTATGCACATGGTTTTAATGCAATAGCTTCTAGAAGTGTTGTAAATTCTACTCAAAACACATCAACAAAAAAAACAATAAATACTATTGATGAAAATGCATACGCTTATATTTCTAAATGGAATAGTATTGAAGATGCTGCTTTTTTAGCTGCTTTATTACAACACAATATAACTCCGCGTTTTGCCGGAAAACCTTTTTCTTTAAAAGGAAAAGAGTATGAAAGAGGTTCTTTAATTATTTTAAGAAAAGATAATAGATCTGCTGATTTTGATAAAAATTTAATTGAAATCGCTAATGATCATCTAAGAACAATTCAATCTGTTGCCACAGGATTTGTAGATTCTGGGTTAGATTTTGGATCATATACCGTAAAACCAATTAATAAACAAAAGATCGCTTTACTCTCTGGAAAAGTGACATCTTCGTTAAATTTTGGAGAAATTTGGCACTTTTTTGAAACTGAGTTAAAATACCCAATTACGAATTTAAATTCAGATTATTTTAGTGGTGTAAATCTATCTTCTTATGATGTTTTAATAATTCCTGAAGGATATTATAGTAGTTTTTTAAATAAAAAAAATATAGACAAATTAAATTCTTTTGTAAGTTCTGGAGGCACATTAGTTGCGCTGGGTAATGCTGTAGATGCTTTTGCTGATAAAAAAGGATTTGCATTAAAACATAAAGAAGTTAAAAAAGATACTACAACATTTAATTTAACTCCGTTTGCAGATTTAGAAAGAAAAGGTGTAAAAGATTTGATTACAGGCGCCATTTTTAAAAGCAAAATAGATGTAACGCATCCTTTAGCTTTTGGGTATCAAAATGATTATTATTCATTAAAATTAAGCGGTGATTCTTACCATTATTTAGTGGATGGTTTTAATGTTGGATATTTAGATAAAAACACCAAAAACGTTTCTGGTTATGCTGGTAGTGAAGCTGTAAAAAATATTCCAGAATCTTTATTGTTTGGAGAAGAGCAAAAAGGAAAAGGAAGTATTGTTTATATGGTTGACAACATTTTACTAAGATCTTTTTGGAATAACGGAAAGCTATTTTTAGCAAATGCCGTTTTCTTATTAAACTCTGATAAAATTAAATAAAGGATATACTTTACTTATCATAAACACAAAATCCGTTGAAAATTTCAACGGATTTTGTGTTTTTAGACTTTTCATGATCATTAATCATTAGAATCAGATTTAAAAAAACACTAATTTGATAAAGTATATTTTTGTTAATGTTGTAAATGAAACCTTGTTATTTTTAAATAGTTTTATAAAAGACAGGAAATTTTTATTATTAAATTAAATCTACTTGTAAATTCGTTTGAATCAAATCTTGGTTCCTGGCTATTTTAGCGGAGCAGTCTTGTGTCTTTTAATAAGTAAACATGAAATGAAAGCAAATGCTAAAAGCTAGTAAAAAAAGCTGCGTTAGGGATTGAAATGGCATCCTTTTTATGCTTATTTTATTACACTTGTAAAGCATTTATATATTCTAAAATCTATTTTAAAAAACTACAAATAAAATTAATAGAGCATAAAAAGATACAATGTAAAGCCCGACCTTTAGGGAACGCCCAAATTATGATACTAATTATATTCCATAAAAAAGCCGATACAAAATTGTATCGGCTTTTACATATTAAAGTATAAACTTAAAGAAAATTATTTTTTCTTTTTAGCTTTAGCTTCCATTTGTGCTTTTAAGTCTGCAAGACCTCCAATATCACCAAAAGTAGTTTTTTCTGCTTCTGCTGCTTTTTTAACTGCTGCTTTCACATTTCTTTTCTCTTGTTCTTTAAATAAAGATGTATGAGAAACTACTACTCTTCTGTATTCTTTAGAGAATTCTAAAACGATAAAGTTTACTTTATCACCTTTTTCTAAAGTAGTACCGTCTTCTTTTTCTAAGAATCTTGATGGTGCAAAACCTTCTACTTTATCAGTAAAAGTTACAACTGCTCCTTTATCATTCTTTTCTTTAACAGTACCTTCGTGTGTAGATCCAATTGCGTAGGTATCTTCATGAACATCCCAAGGATTATCTTTAGTTTGTTTATGACCTAAGTTTAACTTTCTGTTTTCTACATCTAATTCTAATACTTGAACTTCTAATTGATCACCAACAGTTACAAAATCTGATGGATGTTTAATTTTCTTAGTCCAAGATAAATCAGAGATATAAACTAAACCGTCAATACCTTCTTCTAATTCTACGAATACACCAAAGTTAGTATAGTTTCTTACAGTACCTGTATGAGTTGAACCAACTGGGAATTTAGACGTAATATCTGTCCAAGGATCTGGATGTAATTGTTTGATACCTAAAGACATTTTACGGTCTTCTCTATCTAAAGTTAAAATTTCTGCTTCAACTTTATCACCAACTTTTACGAAATCTTGTGCAGAACGTAAGTGAGTTGACCAAGACATTTCAGAAACGTGAATTAACCCTTCTACTCCTTGTTCTACTTCTACAAACGCACCATAATCAGCTAAAACAACAACTTCACCAGTTACTTTATCTCCAATTTTTAAATCAGAATTTAAAGCTTCCCAAGGATGAGCGTTTAATTGTTTTAATCCTAATTGTATTCTAGATTTGTTATCATCAAAGTCTAAAATTACAACGTTTAATTTTTGATCTAATTCAACAACCTCATTTGGATGATTGATTCTAGACCAAGATAAATCAGTAATATGTACCAATCCATCAACACCACCTAAATCAACAAAGACACCATAAGAAGTAATGTTTTTAACAACACCTTCTAATACTTGTCCTTTTTCTAATTGACCAATAATTTCTTTTTTCTGTAATTCAATATCAGCTTCAATAAGTGCTTTATGAGATACAACAACGTTTTTAAATTCATGGTTGATTTTAACAACTTTGAATTCCATTGTTTTCTCTACATATTGATCGTAATCTCTAATTGGCTTCACATCAATTTGAGATCCTGGTAAAAATGCTTCGATACCGAAAACATCTACAATCATACCACCTCTTGTTCTACATTTAACGAAACCGTTAACAACTTCACCAGTTTCATGTGCGTTATTAACACGTTCCCATGCTTTGATTACTCTTGCTTTTTTGTGAGATAATACTAATTGACCAGAAGAATCTTCTCTTTTATCAACTAATACTTCCACAACATCACCAACAGCTAAACCTTGGTTGTAACGAAACTCGTTTAAAGAAATAACTCCTTCAGATTTAGAGTTAATATCAATAATTGCATCTCTTTCTGTAATTCTAATTACAGTTCCTTCAATTACATCACGTTCGTTAACAAAACCTACAGTACCAACTAAGGCAGTTTCGAATTGTTTTAATTTTTCTTCATCAACAGCTTCAATACCTTGTTCGTATTTGTGCCAGTTAAAATCAGCTAAAAATTGTTGTGGATCTACAGCAGGAATCGCTGTTTCTTGTACTTCTGCAGCAACTACTTGCTCTTCAGTGTTTTGTGTTTCTTCAGACATTTCTGAAAATAAATTTTGTATCCTGTTGTTTTTCAGATTCTTAACGATAAAACACCAAGAGTTGTTTTTATATAAATTTTATATAGTTCCTTTTATAAATCTGTTCTCGTAAAAAGGAGTGCAAATTTACTAAAATCATTTGATTATAAGCAAATTATAATTAGTTAATTTTTATTTTTATTCTTGATAATCAAAAAACTACCTTTGCATTTTTAAAAACCTTTTTGGTTGATATTAATGTAGATGGATAAAAAAACAAAAGAGTTAGTAGATAAAGGTATAATGCTGCCATTAATGGAAGAATTTTATACAATTCAAGGTGAAGGTTCTCATACAGGAACCGCTGCTTATTTTATTAGAGTTGGCGGTTGTGATGTGGGTTGTCATTGGTGTGATGTTAAAGAGAGCTGGAATGCAGATTTGCACCCACCAACTTTGGCAGATACTATTGTAAAGAATGTTACAAAACATGCAAATACAGTAGTTATTACTGGTGGTGAACCACTAATGTGGCCAATGGATTACATTACCGAATTGCTTCAAAAAAACAATATAAGAACGCACATAGAAACTTCTGGAGCGTATTCTTTTTCTGGAAAATGGGATTGGTTTTGCTTATCTCCAAAGAAAACAAAACTGCCTTTAGAGGAGTGTTATCCAGAAGCTGATGAATTAAAAATGATTATTCATAATCTTTCAGACTTTGATTTTGCGGAACAAGAAGCTGCTAAAGTTGGAGAAAAATGTCAACTTTTTTTACAGCCAGAATGGAGTAAAAAAGAAAAAATGACTTCTTTAATTGTAGATTATGTGATGAAAAATCCGAAATGGAAAATTTCATTACAAACGCATAAATATTTAAATATACCTTAATATTTTTATTAGAAGCTATTTCCTGCTTTCCACTATATCTTTTTATGCTGAAAAAATCAGCATAAAAAGGATGTCGTTCCAATCAGGGCTAAGTCTATTTTCTAACTTTTAGATTTTATAGAAGTTTTCTGTCAACCAAGGCACAAATTCTCTCAAATTGTTCATCAATTCCCATATCAGAATTATCAAATTCAATAGCATCTTTTGCCATAATTAAAGGAGAATCTTCTCTAGTAGAATCGATTCTATCTCGTTCTTGAACATTAAAAAGAATTTCTTCAAAACTTACCATATCTCCTCTATCAATCAATTCTTTATAGCGTCTTCTTGCTCTTTTATCTGCAGAAGCAGTCATAAATAATTTTAATTCTGCATCAGGAAAAACAACGGTTCCAATATCTCTTCCATCCATTACAAGACCACCATTAATTCCCATCAATTGTTGTTCTGCAACTAACTTTCTTCTTACTTCAGAAATGGCTGCAACTTTACTAACCAATTGAGAAACTGCCAAAGTTCTAATTTCTTTTTCAACATTTATGTTATTAAGAAACATTTCTGCAAAACCTAAAATCTTATTAAATTTAAAAGTTAACTTTATATCATTTAATTTTAAAATAAGCGATTCTTCTTTTAAAACTGTTTTACTAACTAACTTATTTTTCATAGCAAAATAAGTAACTGCTCTGTACATTGCACCGGTATCAACATAAATATAATTATATTTTTTTGCTAATAATTTTGCTATCGTACTTTTTCCTGTGGATGAAAATCCGTCTATAGCAATCGTAATTTTGCTTTTCATTTATCTATTATTTAAATCAAATTGTAAACTAAAAGTACTAGCATTTGCTGCTGAATGAAATTTAGAATAGGCATAATTAAACTTTAAATTATTCATTTTTATACCAAAACCAACGGAAACTCCTCCAAAGGTTCTAATATTTTGTAATTTTAATTCAGCCGCTCTTCTAAAATTATAACCTACTCTTAAATTAATGGCACTTTCAGGAAATAATTCTGCACCAATAACAAAATGTCTTAGAGAGTTACCAACAAAACCAATTTCTTCGGTGGTAATATTTCCTTCTAAATCGGTAGTTTGTTCAGAGGGATTTGCGACAGATATATTCCATTTCTGAAGATTATCAAGCGTAAAATACCATTTTAACGGAACGTATTCTAATTGATAAGAACCACCTAAAGCAACTTTTAAAGGTAAGCTTTCTGTTGTACCATTAAAAGTTTTCATTTGAGTACCAACATTTCTCGCTACAATTGTAAAAGAATAAGACTTATATGGACTGTAATATAAGATTGCAAAATCTGCTGCAACACCAAAAGAAGTATAATTACTAATATTAGAATTTATTAATTTTATATTTGTTCCTAAATATAAATTCGTCCATGGAAGATTTGAAGCATATCCTATTGATATAGCCAAATCATTAGCATTAAAATTTCCTGTTTCATTTCCTTGCTCATCAGCACCAATTAAAGTGCCATAATTAAGGTATTTTATACTACCATGAATCGTTCCAAATCTTCTTGAGATTAACCTTGCAAAAGATAATGAACCTATATTTATACCCGATAAGTAACTAGAATAATTAGCTGATAGTTGATTGTCCATTTCATCATTAATCACTGATGGATTCCAAATTGGTTGATTTACATCATCAATTAAAGTTAAAACTTCACCACCCAAAGCAACTTGTCTTGCAGAAGAAGATAAATTTAAAAACTGATATACATTTTCTCCTCCAACTTGAGCTTGTAAGCTTAAAGAAGCTAAAAAAAGTAATAAAAATAAATAGTAAAACTTCATTCTATAACAAATAAACAAAAGATATAATCTAAAACGAAATTAAACTAGATTATTATATAAAAAAAGGTATTTCTAAACTAATTTCATTAAAATAGCAAGTATAGGTTACAATAAAAATTTAACAAATAAAGTAACTTTATAACAAGTAAAAATTTAAGTATCCAAATTAATTTCCAATTACCATTCCGCTTCGATATTTAAGTAACATCCAATACTTTTGATCGTGGCCCCAAAC
>TARA_R110001606_G_scaffold81584_5_pt1 | contig 27181 bp, 23 predicted proteins | sample TARA_R110001606 | Tara Oceans TARA_R110001606 (sample SAMEA4398315) | marine metagenome | biome: Polar Biome; feature: [SRF] surface water layer (ENVO:00010504); material: water (ENVO:00002006), including particulate matter (ENVO:01000060) such as... | depth 5 m
GCAACTGGTGCTGGTGACTCTGGTGGCGATCACCATGGTGGTGATTCCGCTGCTCGATAACCTGGTGCCCTGGTTTGAATTCGCCGACTTCATGTTCCTGGATGAGTTCGCCTGGTTTGGCCTGATGCTGGGTGCCGCCGCGGTATGGCTGTTCTGGCGGGCCAACAGCGACTGGGCCAGCCGCCACCCCGGTGATGGCACCACGGTCATGGATCGCGGCGTCTACCGTTATCTGCGTCACCCGGTGTACGCCGCCATGTTGCTGTGGTCGCTGGCGCAATTGCTGCTGCTGCAGAACTGGCTGGCCGGGCCGGCGGCGGCACTGACGTTTATTCTCGTCTATCTGTTGCGGGTGCCTGTGGAAGAACAGCAGCGCCTGGAGCGGCATGGTCACCGTTATCTCGATTACATGGAACGTACCGGGGCGATCGTGCCCCGTTTCACGCGCCAGCGTTAAGCCGCGGGGTGGGGCCTGGCAATGCTCGGCTCGGCCCGCCTCGTTCACCAAGGAGACTCGCCGTCATGATTCGTATCCATCCTCTCAGCCGCGAACAGCTTGAGCGCGTGGTGGAGCGGTCGGAAGTGGTGGAGCGGGACAGCCACGGGATCAAGGTTCTCAGGCTTGAGGACGGGCGTTACCTGAAATATTTTCGTCGCAAGCGCTATTTCAACCGGGAGTTGCTGTCGCCGGCGGCGGTGCGCTTTGCCCGCCACGCGCGCCAGCTCGACCGCCTGCGCATTCCCACTGTTGAGGTCGAGAGCCTGCATCGGATCATTGGCGAGCCGCACACCGTGGCGGTGTACCGACCGATGCCCGGCGATACTTTACGCGCGCTGCTGGCGCGCAACGCGGTGGACACCCAGACGCTCTACCGGGTCGGCGTGTTCCTGGCGCGGTTGCACCGCCAAGGCGTATTTTTCCGCTCGGTGCACCCGGGCAACATCGTCATCGACGGGCTGCGCATCGGGCTGATCGACCTGCTCGATATGAAAGTGCGTCCCTGGTCCATGTCGCGCTGGGCACGGCGGCGTAACTGGGGGCATTTTTTGCGCTGCGAGGAAGACCGCCCGCACCTGCGCGCGGAACTGATCGACGCCCTGTTGTTCGGCTACCGCGACGCGGCGGATTTGCCGTTCAGTGAGGTGCGTGAAGTGGCGGAGCGGATTCGGGATTATTTGTTTTAGGGCTGGATGCTAGACGCCGGACGCCGGACGCCGGACGCTAAACCCGTTGCTGAGATTCTCGGTGTGTTTTCTGCTTCGTTCTCAGGAAACACACCAACGGTTTCCGTCTCGGGTTTAGCGTCCGGCGTCCAGCGTCAGGCGTCCGGCGTCAATGACTCCCCAACTTCCTTTCCAAATGATGGATATCCACGCCGCCTTTTTCGAACGCGGGGTCGCGGAAGATTTTGTCGCGGTGCAGGGCGATGTTGGTTTTGATGCCTTCCACCACGATCTCTTCCAGCGCGTTGCGCATGCGCGCGAACGCCACGTCGCGGTTTTCACCCCAGGTGATCAGCTTGCCGATCAGTGAGTCGTAGTAGGGGGGCACGGTGTAACCGCCGTAGATGTGCGAATCGACCCGCACGCCGTTGCCGCCGGGGGCGTGGAAATAGGTGATTTTGCCCGGGCAGGGCACGAAGCTGACCGGGTCTTCCGCGTTGACCCGCACCTCAATGGCGTGGCCCTGGAACAGGATGTCTTCCTGTTTCAGGTTCAGGCCTTCGTCGCCGGCAATGCGCAATTGCTCCTTGACGATGTCCACGCCGGTGATCATTTCGGTGACCGGGTGCTCCACCTGAACGCGGGTGTTCATCTCGATGAAATAGAAGCGCTCGTTTTCGTAGAGAAACTCAAAGGTGCCGGCGCCCCGATAGTTGATTTCCTTGCAGGCGTTGACGCAGCGTTGCGCCACCTCTTCTTTAAGGTGAACCGGGATGTCCGGCGCCGGCGCTTCTTCCACCACTTTCTGGTGGCGACGCTGCAGGGAGCAGTCCCGGTCGCCCAGGTGCACGGCATGGCCGGCGCCATCGGAAAGCACTTGGATTTCCACATGGCGAGGCTGCTGCAGAAATTTTTCCATGTACACGGTGGCGTCGCCGAACGCGTTCTTGGCTTCGGCGCGGGTCAGTGCCACCGCGTTGAGCAGTTGTTTGCGGTCTTCCACCACGCGCATGCCGCGCCCGCCGCCACCGGAGGCGGCCTTGATGATGATCGGGTAACCGATTTCCTCGGCCATCATCAGGGTGGCGTCGGTGTCATCACCGACCGGGCCGTTGGAGCCGGGCACCGTCGGTACGCCGGCTTGCATCATCGCGGTGATCGCCGAGACCTTGTTGCCCATCAGGCGAATGGTGTCAGCGCGCGGTCCGATAAAGATAAATCCGGAACGCTCGACGCTTTCCGCGAAGTCGGCGTTTTCCGCCAGGAACCCGTAGCCGGGGTGAATGGCGTCCGCGTCGGTGACCTCGGCGGCGCTGATGATGGCGGGAATGTTCAAATAGGAATCGGTGGACGACGCCGGGCCGATGCACACCGCCTCGTCGGCCAGCCGCACGTGCATCAGATCACGGTCGGCCTTGGAGTACACCGCCACGGTGCGAATGCCGAGCTCTTTGCAGGCGCGCAGAATTCGCAGGGCAATTTCGCCTCGGTTGGCAATCAGAACTTTTTCAAGCATCACCGGCTCCCGTTATACGACGGAGAACAGGGGCTGATCGAATTCCACCGGCTCGCCGTCCTCCACCAGAATGGCATCGATGGTGCCGGATTTGTCCGCCTCGATCTGATTCATCATCTTCATCGCCTCGACGATGCACAGCACCTCGCCGGCTTTCACCTTCTGGCCCACTTCCACGAACGAGGCCGCGCCCGGTGACGGTGAGCGATAGAAAGTGCCGACCATCGGTGAGCGCACCAGGTGGCCGCTGGGGGTGTTGTCTTCCACCGCCGGAGCGCCTGGAGCTTGTGCCGGCGCAACCGGCGCGGGCGCGGGGGCGAGCGCCGGAGCCTGGGCATAAATCGGCTGGCGGGTGCTGCCACGGCTGATGCGCACCGATTCCTCGCCTTCGCGGATTTCCAGTTCCTCAATGCCGGATTCCTCCAGCAGCTCGATCAGCTTCTTGATTTTTCGAATGTCCATGCTCAATCCAGTTTTTCCAGGGCGGCGGACAGCGCCAGTCGGTAACCCGTGGCACCCAGGCCGCAGATCACACCCTCGGCGATGTCCGAGAAATAGGAGTGGTGGCGAAAGGTTTCCCGGCGGTGGATGTTGGACAGATGCACCTCGATAAAGGGGATCGCCACCGCCAAAAGAGCGTCGCGCAGGGCAACGCTGGTGTGCGTGAAGGCCGCCGGGTTGATCAGAATGAAATCCACCCCCTCGGTGCGGGCTTCATGAAGGCGCTCAATCAACTCGTACTCGGCATTGCTTTGCAGATGCAGCAGGTGATGCCCGGCATCGCCGGCCTGGGCCTGCAGGCTCTGGTTGATCTGCGCCAGCGTGGTGGAGCCGTATTTGTCCGGCTCGCGTTGGCCGAGCAGATTCAGATTGGGGCCGTGCAATACGAGTATGGTAGCCAAGATGGTTACCCCTGAAAGTGTCGATATCTGCGCTGAACGTGTCGGAAAAACGCCGAGTTGTGGGGTTTCTCCTACCGGTTTGCAGTCTAGGGGTATTCGCGCAAGGAAAAAAGGGCTTTACATTATTGGTTACATTACGCGGGCGGCGGCTGTGCCGCCGCGCTGGACGCTAGACGCCGGACGCCGGACGCTAAGTTCAGAACCCGGGGCTGATCGCATTGCGGCTCCGCAACGGGCACTTCGCGTATTCGCAACGTAGCCCCCGCTTTTGACTTTTAGCGTCCGGCGTCCGGCGTCTAGCGTCCGGCGCTTCAAGGTTTCAGCGCTGGCATTACCCGCTTATCCAAATGCTGAAGAAACCGCTCCGGGCCCATTTCGCCGAGCACTCGGGAGTCGGCGATTTCGTTGCCGCCGTTGTCGAAGAACACCAGGCTGGGCAGGCCGAAGATCTGGTAATCGGCCATGATTTGTTGGTTTTCGTCGTTGATCTCGGTGATGTCCACCCGGTACAGGTGGAAGTCTTGCATCGCCTTGAGCACGCGCTCGTTGCTGAGGGTGGTTTCTTCCAGCACCTTGCAGGCCACGCACCACTCGGCGAAGAAGTCCACCAGTACCGGCGTGCCTTGGTTCGCCGAATCCGCCAGGGCCTGGTTAAGCGCCTGGCGGCCATTCAGGGTGGTCCAGGCGCCGTGTTCGGCGGCCACCGGAGCGACGTTGCCGGCGTCGTTGGCCGGGGCACCGGCGGCGGTCGCGGCGGGGCGGTCACTCTGGCCCAGCCGGGCCAGCGGTTGCCAGGGATCATCGCCGCCGCTGGCGGCGCCGACCAGCATGATCGCCCCGTACAAGGCGAGCACCAGAGCCAGCGCTCGCTTGAGGCGCGATCCGCCGGCTTCCAGGGCGCCGAGTTGGACGCCATAGCAGGCGGCCAGCACGCCATACAGGCCCAGGGTCAGTACGTCGCTGACGATGCGATCCAGCAGCCAGATCGCCACCGCCAGCATCACCACGCCGAAGAAACGTTTTACCTCGTCCATCCATTGGCCGGCGCGGGGCAGCAAATGGCCGCCGCCGGTGCCGAAAATCAGTAACGGCACCCCCATGCCCATGGACAGCGCGAACAGCGACGCCGCGCCGGTGGCGGCATCGCCGCTGCCGGCCACATACAACAGTGCGCCGGCCAGAATCGGCGTCACGCAGGGCGACACCACCAGCGCCGAGATCGCGCCCATCACGGCGGCGCCGGCCAGGCCGCCGCCGCCGTTGGGCCCGGCGCCGCTGAGCCGGCTGCGCAGCCGTTCCGGCAACTGCAGCTCATAGAGGCCGAACATGGACAGCGCCAGCAGCACGAAGATCACCACGCTGGTGATGATCGCCGCCGGCTGCTGCAGCAGGAATTGCAGATTCAGACCGGCGCCGAACAGCGCCACCAGCAGCCCGGCCAGGGTGTAAGGCACCGCCACGCCGAGCACATAGGCAAGACTGAGAACAAAGCCGCGCCGCGCGCTGGGGGTCTTTTCCCCAGCGATGATGCCGGACAGAATCGGCACCATCGGGAACACGCACGGCGTGAAGGCGAGCAGCAGGCCGCCGACAAAAAACAGACCAATAATCAGGGTCAGGCTCTGGTCGCGCATCCAGTGGCTGAAGGCGTTGGCGTCTTCGGAGAACAGCGTGGCAACGAAGCCGCCGTCGTCGTCGCTGCCCGCCACCACGGCGGCCGGCGCGCTGGTCGAGGTGTTGGCCGTGGGGCCGGGCGCCTCGAAGGTGAAGGTGCGGGTCTGTGGCGGGTAGCACAAGCGGTTCTCGATGCAACCCTGGTAACGCACTTCCAGCTCGGTGGCGGCCAGCGGCACGCTGCGCAGCGGCAGATCCACATCCAGCTGTTGGTGATACACCTTAACGTCGCCGTAAATTTCGTCGTGCTTATCCTCGCCGGGCGGTAACGCCAGATCGTCGAAGCTTTCCAGCTCATTGCCGTTGGTGTCACGCAGGGTAAAGCCGAGCCGGTGCTGGTACAGGTACACGCCATCGAGCAGGCTGAAACTGACGATCAGCTTCTGCTGGTCCCAGTCCTGGTCCGGGACCACCTGGATCGCCTCATCCACCGACGGCGGAGCTTCATCGTCGAAGCCACCGTTGCCACCCAACGACAACGCCATGGCCAGGCCACTGAACAGCAGGCCCAGGCCAATCATCAGCCCCCGTGAAATGTGCCTCATGAATCGCTCCCAATCAAAACTCCGGTTTGGAGCTCGCCGATGGCCCGGAGGTTCCGTCAGTCGCCCGCGAAAAAGGAGCAGAAGATGCTCCGCTTGTGTCGCCAGAGCCGATTAACACTGATGCCCGTTAAGACAGGGTTAAGACAGGCTTAAGACATCCGCCCGATAATCGCCGCCCCCGAAAGGTCGTCATTGTGGGCGTATCGTGGCGGCGAAGCAAAGCGCTGGTGGCCGGAAAATCCGGACTCTATAGTGCCCGTAGGCGGCGTGGGCGAAGGTGAAGGGAAATGCGCATATTGCTGGTGGAAGACGATGAAATGCTGGCGGACGGCCTGTTGCGGGCGTTGCGCCACGACGGCTACACCCTGGACCATGTCAACCGGGGCGATCTGGTGTTGCCGGCCATCGATGCCGGCCAGTTCGACCTGATGTTGCTGGATCTCGGTCTGCCCGGGCTGGATGGGGTGCAGGCGTTGCGCGCGGTGCGGGAAAAACATAAGGACGTGCCGGTGATCATTATCAGTGCCCGCGACCGTCTGGATGATCGCATCACCGGCCTGGACGCCGGCGCCGACGACTATCTGATCAAGCCGTTCGCGGTGGATGAACTGCGTGCGCGTCTGCGTGCCCGCCTGCGCCGGGGCGCCGAGCCGGCGCGCCGGACGCTGAACCTGGGCGCGGTCAGTATCGACCCCCAGGCGATGACCGTCACCGTGGGCGGCGAGGTGGTGTCCATGCCGCGCCGCGAAATGTCCCTGCTGATGACCCTGGCCCGTCAGCCGGGCCGGGTGTTCACGCGCGAACAACTTGAACAGGCGCTGTACGGCTGGTCCGACGAAGTCGAGAGCAATGCTCTGGAGGTGCATGTGCACCACCTGCGTCGCAAGCTTGGCAGCGACATGATTCGCACCGTGCGCGGGGTCGGTTACCGGCTCGACCCCGGCGCCGGAGGGAGTGGCGCCTGATGTTCTCGATTCGCCGTTTTCTGATGATCGCGCTGCTGGCGGTGATCCTGGGCGGGGGCGTGCTGCTGGGCTGGGCCACCTACCTTTCCCTCTATCATGAAATGGATGAGCAGTACGACGCCGAACTGGTGCAAAGTGCCCGCCTGCTGGCGGCGTTCTGGCAGGCCGGGCAAATCCCCGATCCGGCGGTGGTCACCCTCGACGAAGATGAGCACCGCTACCGGCGTTATTTTATCTACCAGTTCTGGCGCCACGGTGAGCTGGTGTTGGGCAGCGATGGCGCGCCCACGCAGCCGTTGGTGGACATCACGCCAGCCCGGGCCGCCAGCGGCGGACGGTACCGCAATCAGAATGGCTGGCATTCCTACGCGATGCCGCTGGACGGCGACCGCTGGGTGGTGGTGGGCGAAAGCGAACACGCCCGCCGCTCGTTGGTGCGTAACGTGGCCGGCACCGTTCTGGCGCCCTATCTGCTGAGCGTGCCGGTGGTGATTCTGCTGGTGTGGCTGGCGGTGGGGCGGGGCTTGCGGCCGTTGACGCGCCTGGCCCGGTCGGTGGCGGCGCGTGACTCCGGCAACCTCACCCCGTTACGGGCGCGCCCGGTGCGTGAGCTGGCACCGCTCACCGACGCCATCAATACTTTGCTCGGCCGTCTTTCCGGCGCGCTGGAGCGGGAAAAGCGCTTCACCGCCGACGCCGCCCATGAGCTGCGCACGCTACTGATGGTGCTGCGGCTGCACGCCGACAACGCCGCCCATCTGGATGACCCGGAGGGTGTCAGAGCGTCCATGGCACAACTCAGCCGGGCGGTTGATCGCGCCTCGCGGACGGTGGAACAACTGTTGGCGCTGGCGCGTCTTGACCCCCAGCAGTTGGCCGGCCAGGGCGACACCTGCGACGCCACTGACGTGGCCCGCGATACTCTGGCGCTGCTGGCTTCCCTGGCGCAGCAGCGTGACCAGCGTCTGGTGCTGGCCACGGACCAGCCGTTGCCGGTGGCGCTGCCCGCCGAGGCGCTGCAGGTGCTGCTGCGCAATCTGATCGATAACGCCTGCCGCTATTCCCCGGTCGGCGGCCGCGTGGAGGTCGGTGCCCGCGCGCAGCCAGGCGCGGGCACCGTGGTGTTCACCATCACCGATGAGGGCGCAGGCCTGGACAGCCAGGAAGGCGCCCGCCTGACCGGGCGCTTCAGCCGTGGCAATGAAGAAAGCTCCGGTGCGGGGCTGGGCCTGTCCATTGTCGATCGCTTGCTGCGGCTTTATGGTGGCGATCTGCGTTTCCGTGCGCGCGATGCCAGCCAGCCGGCGGCGGTGATCCTGACGTTGCCTGCCGCTTAACCCGGCGCTGGGCTATAGTGGTCAGCGACATGGAAGGCGACCACACACCGGGGAGAATCGATGAGCGAAGACAAATTCAGCCAGAAAATGGGCGACACCCTTCTGGACCCGAAGAACAACCGCATCTGGAAGGGCCTGTTGGCGCTGGTGCTGATTCTGCTGCTGGTGGACGTGGTGTTGGGCTGGTACTGGAGCGGGGAGCCGGAGCTCACCGAGGTCAGCAAACGCAACGGCGCGGTGGCCGGTGAAACCGTGACCCGCGAGGTGATTCACGTGGCCAGCACCCTGCTGGACAAACCCGGCGGCTACCTGAGCAACGACATGATGCCGCACCGGCTGTGGCTGGATAACATGCCGGCCTGGGAATTCGGCGTGCTGGTGCAGCTTCGTGATGTCACCCGGGTGATGCGCCGCGACATGAGCCGTTCGCAATCGCAGAGCCAGGAAGATCGCTTCCTGTCGGTGGCCGAGCCGCAATTCAATTTCGACGCCCAAAGCTGGGCGATGCCGGCCACCGAAAGCGAATACCAGCGTGGCATCGACGCGTTGAACAAGTACCTCGCCGCGCTGCGCCGCAACGACGGCAGCACGCATTTCTACGCTCGTGCGGACAACCTCAGCGATTGGCTCAATGAGGTGCAGAACCGGCTCGGGTCGCTGAGCCAGAACCTCAGCCAGAGCGTTGGGCGAGTGCAGCTCAACACCGAGACCGATGCCTCGCTCAACCAATTGGACCAGCAGGAAACCCGCGTCCATACCCCGTGGCTGAAAATCGATGACGTTTTCTACGAAGCCCGTGGCGCCTCCTGGGCTCTGGTGCAACTGATGCGTGCCATGGAAGTGGACTTCGCCGAGGTGCTGCGCAACAAGCATGCGACCGTCAGCTTCCGGCAAATGGTGCGCGAACTGGAAGCCACCCAGGCCTCCATGTGGAGCCCGGTGATCCTCAACGGCTCCGGCTTCGGCCTGTTCGCCAACCATTCCCTGGTCATGGCCAACTACATCGCCCGCGCCAACGCCTCCCTGATCGACCTCCGCAAGCTGCTCCAGGAGGGGTAACGCCGCCTAGGGCGGCGTTACGACCGGCCATGGATGGCCGGGCCGGGCAATCAGAGAGGCACGGGGTCGCGCCAGGGATGGCGGGCACGGCTCGAATAGAATGGGCGGCGTTACGACCGGCCAGGGATGGCCGGGCCGGGCAATCAGAGAGGCACAGTGTTGCGCCAGGGATGGCGGGCACGGCTCGAATAGAATGGGCGGTGTTACGACCGGCCATGGATGGCCGGGCCGGGCGTTCAGAGAGGCACGGGGTCGCGCCAGGGATGGCGGGCACGGCCCGAATAGAATGGGCGGCGTTACGACCTTGTCAGGTTCGGGGCAATGGCGCCGTGCCTCCGGCCAAAAGATTTCGCGGTCAGGGACCGCTCCCACAGCGGCGCTGTAGCAGGGCGTGTTTTTTGTGGGAGGAAACGAATGCTTGGCCATATGATTTGCCGGAGAGGCTGGGCAAAGGCGCCTCGTCGGAGTCGCCCGCCCACCAACGAAGCCGCTGTGGGAGCGGTCCTCGACCGCGAACCGGCGCAGCCGGGCGGCAGTCCAGCCGCCACCAGGCTCATCAGCGGGCGGTGGCCGGGGCGCTTCGTTCAGGCCACCGCCGAGACGGCTGGTTCCGGCAGGGTGGCGCGCAAGGCGTCGGCCAGTTCGCTGTTGTCGTCCTGCCAGGGGTGAAAGCCCGGGCGCAGATACTGGAACCACGACGGAATCGCCTGGCTGACCACGCCTTTGTAGCCAAACATCTTCCACAGGCCCTTGGCCAGAACGAGCGGTTGGCGGTGCACGCCGTCGTGTTTCAGGAACTGCCAGGTGAAGTAAGTGCTGAACGCGGTCAGGTAGGCGGTGCCGTAGAGAAACGCCCGTTGACGCTTCCAATAACCGTTCTCCACGTCCTGATAGAGATCAAACGCCACCGCCTTGTGCTCGGTTTCCTCGATGGCGTGCCATACCCAGAGCGGGCGCACCGCCGGGTCCATTTTTTCCACCATGTCGGCGCGGCGGAGAATCACATCGGCGAGAATCGCGGTGATGTGTTCCAGCCCGGCGGTGGCGGCCAGTTGCCGCTCCGCGCTCAGGTGTTTGCGGGCACCGGCCAGCAGCCGTTGCGTCACCGTAAGCGCTTCGTCCACCAGAGCGTCATAGCCGTCACCGTGGCCGGCCACCAGATCGTTGAAGGCTTTGTGTTCGAGCGAATGCATGGCTTCCTGGCCAATAAAGCCGGAGATGTCTTTTTGTCGTTGCGGGTCATCGACCCGATCGCGGAAGGCGCGTACCGCGTCCACGAAAAACCGTTCGCCATCGGGGAAGGTCACCGACAGCACATTCATGAAATGGGTCAGCACCGGATCGTTGTCGAACCAGTAGCGGCTGTTCTCGAAGCCTTGAAAGGCGAAATTCATCCGCCGTGGGCGGATCGGCAGCCGCGCCACGGCGCGGCGCGAACGGGACAGCAGTTTCATCGGGATCTCCCGGCGGTGGTGCCATTGATTGATGACAACAACTATGGTCCAGTCGACGCTTCCCGGTCTTGTTGTGGAGGGCCAACCTGTGGTGATTTCGGGCCGCTCCTGGTTCACGCCCGGTATCCCCGGCATCTACGTGGTTCTGCTGTGTGATGTGCTCAAGGAGCTTGGGCATGACCCGGCGCCGTTGTTGCGCGCCCTCGATCTGCGCCGCGATCAGTTGCTGGCGCCGGAATGCCGGCTGCCCATGGACCGCGCCAACCTGGCGGCGGAAGCGGGGCTGGCGCTGGTGGGTGGCGCCGGGTTGGGGTTCCGTTACGCGAAAGCGATGCGCATCACCTTGCACGGCCCGCTGGGGCTGCTGGCGCTTTCCAGCCCCACCCTCGATGACGGTCTGGATGCCGCGCGCCGCTATCTCGGGCTGCGTGCTCCGTTTCTCAATGTTGAACGCGAGTTGCTGGGTGATCACCGCCAGGCGCTCTGCTTTCGCACTGACTTTGGCCCGGGGCCGGTGCGCAGCTTCGTGATTGAATCCATGGTGATCGGCTTCGTTTACATGCTCGAGCAACTGATGGAGGCGTGCCCGGACGGTGCCGAGGTGCATTTTCAGGGTCGCCCGCCGGCGCATGCCGAGGCCCTGCGCCGGGCGGTGCCGGTGCCGGTGCATTACGGTCAGCCCCGCGATGCTCTGATTCTTTCCGCCGACCTGCTGGCGGCGCGCCCGCGTTTGGCCGATCCCCAAGCGGAGGCGCTGGCTCGGGAACAATGCGAGCTGGAATTCCGTCGTTGGCGGGCCGATCAGGAAGGCCCCTTGCCGGAACGGATTCGTGCCGCCTTGCGTGACCAGGACGCGCCGTTGCCGGACCTGGCGGAGATGGCCGAGCGGTTAGCGGTGTCTCCGCGTACCCTCAAGCGGCATTTGCAACAGGCCGGGCTGACCTACCGACAGTTGCAGGACGAGGCCCGTTATCACCAGGCGAAGAAATTGCTCACTGATCGGGCGCTGCGCGTCAGCGAGGTGGCCTATGCGTTGGGCTACAACGATGTAGCCAATTTTTCCCGTGCGTTCAAACGCTGGAGTGGCAAGACGCCCAAGGGTTACCGGCAGGGCGAAACGCGGAACGAGCCATGAAGGCGGGTTGGGACGCCTGCGCTACGCGCAGCACGCTTGCACGCAGCACGCAACACGCTAAAACCGGTGCGGGCTGCAGGCGCCGTGGATTAACCAACCGCCCCCGTGAAACCGCAAGCCGTGCGGCCACGGGTTTTGACTTGGCGTGTAAGCGTGTTGCGTGAAGCGTGTCGCGTGCAAGCGCCTTATTTCTTCTCGAACGCTTCCACCGATTTCAGAATTTCTTTCTTGGCGGCTTCGGCGTTTTCCCAGCCGTCCACTTTCACCCATTTGCCCGCTTCCAGCTCTTTGTAGTGCTCGAAGAAGTGCTTGATCTGGGCGAGCAGCAGTTCCGGCAGGTCGGTGACTTCCTGAACGTTGTCGTACAGCTTGGTCAGCTTGCTGTGCGGCACGGCCACCAGCTTGGCGTCCTTACCGGCTTCGTCGGTCATGTTCAGCATGCCCACCGGGCGGCAGCGAATCACTGAGCCGGGCACCACCGGGTACGGGGTGACCACCAACACGTCCAGCGGATCGCCGTCTTCGGAGAGGGTGTTGGGGATGTAGCCGTAATTGGCCGGGTAGAACATGGGAGTGGCCATGAAGCGGTCGACGAAGATGGCGTTGCTGTCTTTGTCGATCTCGTATTTGATCGGGTCCGCATTGGCCGGAATCTCGATGGCCACATAGATATCTTCAGGAACGTCTTTCCCGGCGGGTACCTTGGCAAAATCCATGGTCTGTCCTTTCAGCGAGAGTGGATGGAACCGCGTCAGGGGAGGATCCGGGTTCCGTTAGGGCGCGGATTATAGCAATGGCGGGGCGCCTCGGCTAATCGCCGTGGGCGGCGGCCGGTGAGAAACGAGCGCCGCGCGGGTACAATCGCTTCCGTTCAATCCGCATGAGGAGCCGTCCCCTTGATGAATATCCATGAAATTGCGCATCCCCTGGTCAAACACAAACTCGGGCTGCTGCGGCAGGCGTCGGTCAGTACGCGCAGCTTCCGCCAGCTCACCGCGGAACTGGCCAGCCTGCTCACCTATGAGGCGACCAGCGATCTGTTGCTGGAGAACTATCAGGTGGACACCTGGATGGGGAAGGTGCCGGCGCAGCGCATCAAGGGCAAAAAGGTGACGGTGGTGCCGATCCTGCGCGCTGGCATTGGCATGCTCGATGGCGTGCTGGAGCTGATCCCCAGCGCCCGGGTCAGCGTGGTGGGGCTGTACCGCAATGAGGAAACCCTGGAGCCGGTGGTCTACTTTGAAAAACTCACCCACGGCCTGAACGAACGCCTGGCCCTGGTGGTTGATCCGATGCTGGCCACGGGCGGCTCGATGCTGGCCACCATCGACATGCTCAAGAAAGCCGGCTGCACGCAGATTCGCGCGCTGGTATTGGTGGCGGCGCCGGAGGGCATCCGCCGGGTCCACGAAGCGCACCCAGAGGTGGCCATTTACACCGCATCCATCGACCAGGGCCTCAACGAAGACGGCTACATCGTGCCCGGCCTGGGTGACGCCGGCGATAAGATATTCGGCACCAAATAAACAGGCGGGAGCGAGTGGCGATGGCGGACACACCGGGTTTCTGGAACTGGAAGATCATTCTGATCGGTGCGCAGATGCTGTTCGTGGCGTTCGGTGCGATGGTGCTGATGCCGCTGCTGACCGGGCTGGACCCGAGCGTGGCGTTGTTCACCGCCGGGCTGGGCACGTTGCTGTTCCAATGGATTACCGGCCGCTCGGTGCCGGTGTTTCTGGCGTCGTCGTTTGTGTTCGTGGCGCCGATCAGTCATGGCATCGAACAGTGGGGTATCCCCGCCACCATGGGCGCGTTGTTCTGCACCGCCATCGTGTATCTGGTGCTGGCGGCCCTGGTGAAATGGCGTGGCCCCGGGCTGCTGCACCGGTTGATGCCGCCGGTGGTCACCGGGCCGATCATTATGGTGATTGGCCTGAGCCTGGCGCCCACCGCCGTGAACTTCGCCATGGGGCTGAGTGGCGACGGCGGCGACCGGCTGTTTCCCTACAGCGACGCGCTGCTGGTGTCGATGATCGCTCTGCTGACCACTCTGCTGGTGGCGACCCTGGCCCGTGGCCTGTTCCGCTTGCTGCCGATTCTGTGTGGCGTGTTCATCGGCTATCTGGTCGCGCTGGCGCTGGGCATGGTGGATTTTGCCCTGGTTCATCAGGCGGGTTGGCTGGAAATGCCCGCGTTCGTGGCGCCCACGTTCCACTGGCCGGCGATTCTGTTCATGATCCCGGTGGCGCTGGCGCCGGCCATCGAACACGTCGGCGATGTGCTGGCGATCAGCAACGTCACCGGCCAGGACTTCATCAAGAAGCCCGGCTTGCACCGCACCCTGGCCGGCGACGGCATCGCCAGCATGGCCGCCGCCCTGGTGGGCGGGCCGCCCAACACCACCTACTCGGAGGTGACCGGCGCGGTGATGCTGACCCGGGTGTTCAACCCGGTGGTGATGACCTGGACCGCCCTGTTCGCGATTGCCCTGGCGTTCATCGGTAAGTTCGGGCTGTTGCTGCAAAGCGTGCCGACGCCAGTGATGGGCGGCATTCTGATTCTGATGTTCGGCTCCATCGCCAGCGTCGGCATGAACACCCTGATCAAGGCCCGGGTTGACCTGCACGCCCAACGCAATCTGGTGATCGTCTCCGTGACTCTGATCTTTGGCATCGGCGGCATGGTGGTCGGCAACGGTGAATTCACCCTGCAGGGCATCAGCCTGTGCGGGCTGGTCGCCGTGATCCTCAACCAGATACTCCCCGCCGCCCCGCCCGCCGCCCCGCCCGGCGCCGACGACCTGCATGAAGAGCAGGAATATGTTGAAGACTTGTTGGGGCATGCACAGGAAAGGAATAAGAAAGTTAAAAGTTAAAAGTTGAAGGGTTGTGGCGGAGAGGCTCTGCTGCGGCCTGGTGGCCGTGAAAGGGCGGGGTACCGGCCAGCGCGGGCACGGCTTTGCTGCCCGGTCGGCACTTGATCGCGTTTTAACTTTTAACTTTTAACTTTCAACTGACTCTCTACAACTCCCCCTTTTTTACCCATGTTTTCGCCTGCGGTTTCTGATAGTCCGCCATGCGCTCCAGCAATCGCGCTGGTTGCTCTTCCACCAGCAGCATGTCGCGGTGCCAGGGGCGCAGGAATTGCTCGTCGGCGGCGTGGTCGAGAAAGCGGATCAGGCCGTCGTAGTAGCCGGCTACGTTGAGCACCGCGCAGGGTTTGCCGTGCCAACCTAACTGGCCCCAGGTCCAGATTTCGAACAGCTCTTCCAGGGTGCCAACACCACCGGGCATGGCCACGAAGCCATCCGACAGCTCCGCCATTTTTGTCTTCCGTTCGTGCATGGAGCCGGTGATGTGCAAATCGGTGAGTGCCGGATGGGCGATTTCCTTGTCCTGCAACGCCTGCGGGATCACTCCGGTGACCCGGCCACCCTGGGCCAGCACCGCGTCCGCCACCGCGCCCATTACGCCGACGCTGGCACCGCCATACACCAGGCCCAGATCGCGGGCCACCAGTTCACCGGCGAAGGCCCGCGCCGCCTCGACATACTCCTCCCGCCGTCCGGGGCTGGAACCGCAATACACACAGATATCGCGCATGGTTTGATCTCCGCTGGTTGCTCTGCTGAAAGCCGTTAAGGATGTACCGGCTGAGCGGTTGGCGCAAACCCGCGCCGTGACAGGCGGGCACGCCAATCGTCACCAGAACGTTCAGCCGGGGATTCCAGATATCGGATTGGCACTTGGCGAACAACGAAGCGGCTGTGGGAGATTGGAAGGCAGTGCCGCGTCCAGCCAGATGCTGTACGCAGCGATTGATACCGCCTGGTCTTTGGCGCCGATGTCCGTTCATTTGGGGCACGCTCCTGCCTGGCCGTGATCGCGAATCTGCGACATCACGCTTTTCGCGCGCAGGGTCATAAAGGTGCGGATGTCCACGCCGGCATCATGCAGCCGCCGGGCGGTCCAGGTATTGCAGGTGCGCGCGAACCAGAAGGAGCCATGGGCCGGGAAGAAACGGCTGTCGCCGTAGAGGCCGGGGTCGGCGGCCGGTGGCTGGCCGGCGTCATTAAGCTGAAAATCCGCCGCCAGGGCGTGCTGAAATCGCTGCAGGTGCGCGGCGGAAAGACACAACGCCTGCACGTCGCTGTGAGGCAATCGAGCCGGGTGTCGATCCAGCGCGACCACATGCAGTACCGAGTCGGTCGGCCAGAGTAGCGCCTTGGCGAGCAGCCAGAGGTTGTCGGTGCGGCGGTAGAAGTCGTTGTCGCCCCAGCCGATTTCGTACCACCGCGGCGAGTCGAATTGCTGTTCCAGGAACGCCAGCGGCGGCGCCAGGCGGTCGGCGGGCAGCACCAGGCCGGTATGCCAGCGATGGCGCACCACCAGCACGGTGGCCGGGTCGTCGCCGGCACGGGCGGCAGGCGCCAGCAGCAATGCGGCCAGCAGGCAGGCGAGCGGAATTTTCATGGTCGCTCCTAGCGCAGCGTGGTTAACGCTTTCTCTTCATCGCCCAGCCGACAATGACCACCGGCACCGCCAGCCCCGCCCAGGACACCACATCCAGCAGGCCATCGCCAAGCAGGGCACCGAGCAGCCCGACCAGACTGAACAGGCCGATAAAGAGCGGCACGGCGAAAATCCGCCAGGAGGTATTGACGCGCTTTGTGTTCGGTTCGCGCATCAGGACCTCCCGGTGGCCGCCGGGGGCGTGGCGTAGCTGTTCCGGGCGCTGACCGGGCGGCGCACGATCCAGAGATACAGGCCAGTGATCAGCACCACGATGGTGAAGACATCAAGGATCGCCCAGAGAATTTTCAAAGGCAGGCCGCCGTAGTCGCCGAAATGCAACGGGCCGGACAGCGCCAGCGCTTTGTTGTACCAGGGCATTTCACGCATGTCGGCGAATTCGCCGGTGCGCGCGTCGACCAGCGCCGGGGTAATGATGTGCTCGGTGAGCGGCGTGTTGCCGTGCAGGAAGATGGCGTAGTGGTGATCGGTGGACCAGCCGCCGCCCGGGAAGGCGACGAACTGCAGGGTCATGTCCGGGGCGGCCCGTTGCGCCTGGGCGACGGCGTCGTCCAGCGAGGCCATCTGCGCCGGGGTGGGCACGCTGGCGTCCCGGTAGCCGGCGGTAAGATCGGCCAGCGACTGGGTGCGCCAGGCGTCGACGATCGGATTGGCCAGGGTGTTGATCACGCCGGTGACGCCGACCACCGACAACCAGGCCACCGTGACGATGCCGAGCAGGTTGTGGTAATCCAGCCATTTGATGCGGTTGGCGCGCCGCCGGTGTGAGCTGTGGCGCACCGCCTGGCTCGGTTGGCGCAGGGTGCCGAATTTCAGTTTGCGCATGAACGGCGCGTACAGCACCACGCCGGAAACGATGGCGGCCACCAGCAGCAGGCCCATGGCGCCGAGAAACAGCATGCCGGGCAGGCCCAGAAACAGGTCGGTGTGCAGTTGCAGAATAAAGTCCATCACGCCGCCGTCGGCGTGGCCGGGCACCAGCGCGCCGCTGGTGCGGTCGAACGAGGCGAAGTGCATCTGGCCGTCGGTGGCGTCCACGCTGGGCCCGGAGGTGACGTTGACCACCGGACGGTCGATGTCGAAGCTCATGAACAGGGGCACGTCGCCGGGCCGGTTGGCGAGGGCGGCATTGAGCATGGCGTCCAGCGACAGCATCGGGCCGTCCGGATGGGCCGGTTGCCAGTCGCCGCTGTCCAGGGCGTGGTCGATCTCGTCATGGAAGATCAACGGCAGACCGGTCAGGCACAGCATCATTATGAAGGCGGTGCAGATCAGGCTGGTCCATTTGTGAATCGCGGACCACAGACGCAAGGTAGTTTGTTTCATGGGACTGCCTGGGCGCCCCGTAGCCCGGGGCGCTTGGGTTGTCGGTTAAAGACCGCCTTAATAATCCAGCGTGGCCGAGAGCAGGAAGGTGCGCGGCGCGCCGATGGTCAGGTAGCCGGCGCCCGGAAAGCCGCCGGCGGAGGCCCAGTAGTCTTCACCGGTGACGTTCTCCACCCGGCCACGCAGGGTCAGGAAGGTGCTGTCGTTAAGCGCGATCAGGTAACGCGCGCCCAGATCCAGCCGGGTCCAGGCGTCCACTTTCTGCTCGTTGGCGGCGTCGGCGAACTGGGTGCTGGTGTAGATCACCCGGCCGTCCACCGCCAGATCGGGCAGTTGCGGCAGGCGGTATTCCAGGTTCAGGTTGGCCTGGGTGTCCGGCGAGCCGATGGCGTCGTCGCCGTCCACGTCCGCGTCCAGGAAGCTGACGCCGCCGAGCACGGTCAGGTCGCGGGTCAGGTTGCCGTAGGCCATCAGTTCGGCGCCGGTGTTTTCCTGGTGGCCGACCACTTTGAAGGTATTGTTGGCATCGTAGCCGGAGATCGGCTTACGGCTGCGGTAAACCGAGACGCTGCCGCCCAGGCCGCCGCCGTCGTATTTCACGCCGACTTCGCTTTGCTTGGTTTCGTAGGGTTCCAACGCCTGGCCGGCATTGGTCACCGGCATACTGTTGTTGGTGGCCAGAGCCCGGTCCCCTCTCTGCAAACCTTCGATGTAGCTGGCGTAGACGGATACCTGGGGCGTCAGTTTGTACAGCACGCCGAGCGTGGGAGTCAGCGCCTGATCATCGTAGCTGGCGTTGCGGTCGCCGCCGCCATAGTCATAGCTTTTGTCATTGATGGTTTGATAGCGGGCGCCAAGCGTGACCAACAGACGGTCATCGATCATCGAGAGCTGATCGGCCAGAGCGAGACTCTGGAAGCGGGTCTTGATGGTGAGCTGCGGATCGCCGAGATCGCCGCCGAAGCCGGTGTTGGCCGGTTGAGCCACATTGATCGGGTCATAGATGTTGCCGCTGACACCGCCTGATGAAAAACCAAAGGCGTTGTTGGAACGCAATTCATAGGTCGACCCGGAAACACTGACATTGTGCCCGATGGCGCCGGTGTCGAACGCGAAGCGCACGCCGGTTTCGCCGGTGATGACCGTGTCTTCGCGGGCGGTGTCAAAGCGGCCGGCGGTGTAATTGCCGTCGGCGTCGTTCACCGTGGGGTTGGCGAAGATCGACGATTCCTCGCTGCTGCGCGCGCCAAAGGCGGCCCAGCCGGTAATGTTGTCGGCGAAGTCGTATTCCGCGCGCAGGGTGCCGAACAGGTCGCGCTCGTCCGAGTAGGTCCAGGATTGGCCAATCGATTCGTCGGCGTCCGGCGCATCCAGAATCGGCACGCCAGAGGCGAAGGTAATGCTTGGCTGGCCGCCGTCGATGCGGTGCTTCTGGAAGCCCAGGTCGCCGGACACGCGCAGCGCCTCGCCACGGAAATCCACGCCGATGTGGGCCATGGACAGTTCCGATTCCTCGCCGTCCACGGCGGTGTCGCCGTCGCGGCGGGCGGCGTTCAGGCGGATGCCGAAACGGCCGTCTTCGGAGCGGCTGGCGATGTCGGCGCCCAGGCTGGCCTGGCCACCACTTTGTATCCCTGCCGTGATCCGGTTGATCGGTTCGTTGGGGGCGCGCTTGGGCACCACGTTGACGGCGCCGCCGAGGCCGCTGCCACCGGGGGCGGCGCCTTTCAGGAAGGTGTTGGCGCCGCGGAACACCTGCACCCGCTCGATGAATTCCGAGGCCAGGTATTGGCGCGGCAACAGGCCGTAGAGGCCGTTATAGGTAATGTCGTCGGAATAGATCGGCAGGCCGCGCACCAGGTACACCTGCTGGTAGTTGCCAAAGCCGCGGGCGACCCGCACCGCCGGGTCGTTGAGCAGCACTTCGCCAACGCTGGCGGCCTGCTGGTCCTGAATCAGTTGGCCAGTGTAGGTGGTGAAGCTGTAGGGGGTGTCCATCACCGCCTGGTTGCCCAGAATCCCAACCTTGCCGCCTTCCGCCACCTGGCCGCCGGCATAGATCTCGCTCAGGCCTTCCTTGGAGGCGTCGGCGCTGGATTGCACCTGCACCGCGTCCAGGCTGTAGCGCTCGCTTTCGTCGCCGTCGGTCTGAGCCTGGGCGATGGGCACGGCGCCGGCGGCGATAATGGAAAGGCAAAGGGCGGAAAGCCGGAAGGCGGTCGGTCGCATGGTGATCCCCGTGGTGGTCGGTTACGCAGATTTTATGGCGGGGAGTATAAACATAATGAGAATGGTTTGCATTAATTGGCTGGCGACTCACCGTTCGGCCCCTCGCCGGATCGGCCCAGCCCGATCACGGCCGCAAAGGGGGGCAGGGGTGCGCGATGGTGAATCCGCCGGCGTCGCCGGGGCGATCAATCCTCGACCGCGGTGGATGGCGGCGCACTGGTGGTGGCGTCGCGGTCGGCGCTCGGCGCCGGGGTGGCCGGTATCGGGTCGGTGAGCGCGCCGCCGGCGGCCTGCCAGGCCTGGAAACCACCGACCAGAATCATTACCCGCTTGAAACCGGCTTCTTCCAGAGCGTCAGCGGCGCTGCGTGCGTCCCGTTCAGTGTTGCCGTACAGCAACATGGGCTCTTTTTTGCGGTCGTAGAGCAGATCCACGTGTTTGCCGATGTGGTCGTAGGGAATCATCACCGCGCTGGGGATGTGACTTTGCAAGTAGGGGCCTTCGCCGCGCACATCAATGATGACCGGTGCCTGATCCGAGTTCAGGCGCTCGGCGAGACCCTTGATGGTCAGCAGATCCGCCGCCTGGGCACTCCCCATCAGCGCTGGCAGCACCATCCAACACAGCTTTTTCACCCGGTTCTCCTTGGCGGACAGACTTGATCCCTACCAAACCGTGTAACCCGGGCCGGCGCAAGATGGCCGGGTACGGTTTTGCAGGAATTTGCGAGTCGCGGGTGGTCGGCGGCGCCGGCCACCCGTGGAGAACAGACAGCGCCGGGGCGGCGGCGTTCCGTGGGCGCCGCCGCCGGGCGGCGCCGTCGGCGGGATCAGAGATCGAAGTTGTCGTTGAGCTTTTTCGCCACCGGCACCAGCTTCAACCGGGCGAACTGGGGCAGGCCGTTCTTGTAGGGTGGGTAGGATTCGCCAGCGATCAGCGGTTCCAGGTAGGCGCGCGCGGACGGGGTGATGCCGAAGCCGTCGCGGGTGATGTACGAGCGCGGCATTTTCTTTTCCACGTTGGCCACTTTTTTCAGCGGCGCCTCGCCGATGCTCCAGGCGTATTTCTTGCTCTTCTTGCGCACGATCGCCGGCATCACCGCGTTTTTGCCGGCCACCGCGAACTCCACCGCCGCCCGGCCCACCGCGTAGGCCTGCTCCACGTCGGTGGCGGAGGCGATGTGGCGCGCCGCCCGTTGCAGATAGTCGCTCACCGCCCAGTGGTATTTGTAGCCGAGTTCATCCTTGACCATTTGCGCCAGCACCGGCGCCACGCCGCCCAGCTGCTTGTGGCCGAAGGCGTCGGTGGTGCCGGCGTCGGCCAGGAAGGTGCCGTCGGCGGTGCGCGCGCCTTCGGAGACCACGATCACGCAGTAGCCCACTTTCTTCACGGTGGCTTCGACTTTCTTCAGGAAGGCGGCGCGGTCGAAGGCAATTTCCGGAAACAGAATAATGTGCGGGGCGGCGTCGGGCTGGTCCTTGGCGAGGCCGGCGGCGGCGGCGATCCAGCCAGCGTGGCGGCCCATCACTTCCATCACGAACACCTTGGTGGAGGTGGCGCACATGCTGGCCACGTCCAGGGCCGCTTCGCGGCAGCTCACCGCGGTGTACTTGGCCACCGAGCCAAAGCCGGGGCTGACGTCGGTGATCGGCAGGTCGTTGTCCACGGTCTTGGGCACGTGAATGGCCTGCAGTGGGTAGCCCATGGTTTCCGAGAGCTGGGAGATCTTCAGGCAGGTGTCGGCGGAGTCACCGCCACCGTTATAGAAGAAGTAGCCGATGTCGTGGGCCTTGAACACCTGGATCAGCCGTTCGTATTCACGGCGGGCGCTGTTCAGGTCCTTGAGTTTGTAGCGGCAGGAACCGAAGGCGCCGCCCGGGGTGTGCTTCAATGCCGCGATGGCGCTTTTGCTTTCCTTGCTGGTGTCGATCAGCTCTTCGGTGAGGGCGCCGATGATGCCGTTGCGGCCAGCGTAGACCTTGCCGATGGTCTGTTTGTGCTCGCGGGCGGTTTCGATGACCCCGGCGGCGGAGGCGTTGATCACGGCGGTGACACCGCCGGACTGGGCGTAAAACGCGTTCTTGCGCGCCATGCGGACTTCTCCCTGATGAATTCGCGCGCAGTTTAAGGCCTGTTCCCGTTAACTTCCATGACGGCGTTGGCGCGCCGACCCCCGTGGCGGAGAGCCCCTGAAGCCCGAGGCAATGGTTTCGCGCCGCCGGCTCTGGAACAATACGCGCCGGGAGGAACCATGAACGCTTTGATCCGTCTTTTTGCCCGAGTCTGCCTGTTTCGCAGCGGCCCGGAAGATATGCCCTTCGCGCCGCCGCTGGTGGCCATTCTGCTGGCGGTATGGCTGCTGGTGCAGTTTATCAACGGCACCTTGCAGACCGGCCTGAGCGTGGCGCAGATGATCGGCGTGCAGATGCTGTCGATGCTGCTGATGCTCGGTGCCAGCGCCGCGATACTGGGTTTCAAGGGATTGCGGGCGCGCTGGACGCAGACCGCGCTGGCGCTGATCGGCGTGGACATCGCTCTGTCGCTGGTGTCGATCCCGCTGCTGCTGCTGAGCCTGGCCACCGGCCAGCACGTGCCCTTTATCGATGGCCTGTACCTGATGCTGGTGGTCTGGCAACTGGCGGTACAAAGCTTCATATACCACCGCGCCCTATCGGTCAGCCCGTTGCTCGGCCTGGCCCTGGCGTTCGGGTTGCTGGTGCTTACTTTCATGCTGATCGGGGTTTGGATGCCGGAGGTGTTTGAGGCGGGGTGACAAGCTGCAAGCTGCAAGCTACAAAAAAAGGCAAGCTGCGAGGGGGGCGCTACGCAGCCGCCCTTGAAGCTTGTCGCTTGAAGCTTGCAGCCCTCTCCACAAAGCACGGCGTCGCCGACGGCACGGCCTCTCCCTGCGCCCCTGTTCCCTTCAACCTGTCCCTTGTCCCAAACACCGCAACGCCATGGCGGCGGCGGCGGTGCGGTTTTCGACGCCGAGTTTGCGGAACACCTGTTCCAGGTGTTTGTTGATGGTGCGCGGGCTGAGGTCCAGGATCTGGCCGATTTCCCGGTTGGTTTTGCCTTGCGAGATCCACAGCAGCACCTGGGTTTCCCGTTCGGTGAGGCGCAGTTGCGTGCGCAGCAGGCTGGCTTCGCCGTCGCCGTCTTCCAGCAGCAGGCGAAACAGGTGCTCGCCGGGGTTGTCTTCGCCCAGGTAGCGCAGGCGCAGGGCGCTGGGTGGCAGATCCACGGCGAGGCGGTCGCCGGTGGCGGGCCGGTGGCGAAGCCAGTGGCGGATGTGCCCGGCCAGGGCGTGCAGGCGGTCGGGACGTTGGCCGTCGTCGCCGGCTACCATCTGCTCCGCCTGCGGGGTGGCCCAGCGCCACTGGCCCTGGGCGTCGGTGGAGAACGCCGCCTGGCCGAGCCGGTCCAGGGCGGTGTGGGCGCTGCGCGTCAGGCGCGCGTTGTTGAGATGCACGCGGATGCGCGCGATCAGTTCGTCCGGCCGCACCGGCTTGGTGACGTAGTCGACGCCGCCGGCTTCGAGGCCGCGGATTACATCCTCCGGGTCACTCAGGCCGGTCATGAAGATTACCGGCACGCCGGCCAGCTCCGGGGTGTCCTTAAGGCGCCGGCAGGTTTCGAAACCATCCAGGTTGGGCATCACCGCGTCCATCAGGATCAGATCGGGCACCATCTTTTCGGCGATGCCGAGCGCCTGCTCGCCTTCCAGGGCGAGCAGGGCGGTGAGGCCGGCCTGGCCCAGGGCGTGGTGGATCATGCCCAGGGAATCGGCGCAATCGTCGACCACCAGGATCAGGTCCTTGCGTTGCGCGGGGCCGCTCATGGCGGAGTCTCCAGCAGCGTCACCAGGGCCTGAAAGTCGAACCGTTCGAGGCCCTGCCTAAGCGCTTTGGACAGCGAGGCCGGCAAGCGGCGGTCCCGTTCGGCGCGGGCCAGGGCCGCGCGGAGCCCGTCGAAATGGCCGATTTCCGCCAATGCCAGCAGTTCGTCGCGCAGGCTGTCATCCAGATTCAGGCTGGCCACCGCCAGCCGCTCGGGCCTGGCCTTTTGCGTGCCGCTGGCCGGCACCGGCGGGTGGTAGCGCCAGCTCAGGTGCAGGTGGCGGGCGAGGGTGTCCAGCAGAGTGCCGACTTTGAACGGCTTGATCAGGTAGTCATCGTGCAGGTCCTGGGGAGCGTCGCTCTGGCTCTCGCGGGCGTTGGCGGAGAGCATCACCAGCGGCCCGGGGTAGCCCTGTTCGCGCAGCGCCCGGGCGGTTTGCCAGCCATCCAGAGCGGGCATGGCGATGTCGAGCAGCACCAGGTCAGGGGCCGGGTCATGGCCCGCGCACAGGCGCAGGCCGGTGGCGCCGTCCGGGGCTTCGCTGACGCGAAAGCCGAGCGGCGTGAGCAGGTCGCTGATCAGGCCGCGATGGGCGGGGTCGTCGTCCACCACCAGCAGATGGCGCCGGCGGCCCCGATAGCCGCTTACCGGCCGCTGGCTGTCGCCGCGCGGCGCCGCGCGGCTGACGCTGGCCAGCATCATCGACAGGCGGAACTCACTGCCGACGCCGGGTTCACTGGTGACGCGAATGTCGCCGCCCATGATGTCGGTGAGCAGCTTGGTGATGGTCAGCCCCAGGCCAGTGCCGTGCACCGCCGGCACACCGGGTTTGCGCACCCGCTCGAAGGGCCGGAAGATGCGGCTCAGGTCTTCTTCGGCGATGCCCACGCCAGTGTCGCGGATGGCGAATTCGGCGACTTGATTGCGATAGCGCACGGTCAGGGTCACGCGGCCACGGCGGGTGAATTTGATCGCGTTGGAGAGCAGATTGATAAGAATCTGGCGCAGCCGCTTTTCGTCGGTGGTGACCCACTCGGGCAGCGGGCCGAGGCTGTGGAAGGCGAAATCAATGCCGCGCTCCTCCGCTTGCAGGCGGAACATCACCACCAGCTCGTCGATCAGCGAGCGTATTCGAACCTGGTTGCGATACAGCTCCAGGCGGCCGGCTTCGATCTTGGAAATTTCCAGCAGCCCTTCGATCAGATCGGAAAGATGCTCGGTGCTGCGGCGGATGGCGCTGATCGCGCCGCGCCGGTGCTCGGGAATCGCTGTGTCCCGTTCCAGCAACTGGGCGTAGCCGAACGCGGCGTTGAGCGGCGAGCGCAGCTCATGGCTGAGCCCGGTCAGATAGCGGCTTTTGGCCTGGTTGGCGGCTTCCGCCAGTTCCTTGGCTTTTTGCAGTTCGCGGTCGGTTTTTTCGTGGGCTTTGATCTCTTCGATCAGCATGCGCGTTTGCCGGTGGCTCTCTTCCTGGGCCACCACGCGGCTCTCGTGGGCGAGCACGAACAGCCACGCCACCACGCCGCTGATGATCACCAGAATCGCGAACACCTTGCCCAGGGTGGCGGCCATCAGTTGGCGCATGGCCGGATCACCGTCGGGCAGTTGGTGATAGACCAGGGTGAGCAGGGCGGCCATCACCAGCACCACCAGGGTCAGCAACCCGACAAAGTGGCCCAGCCGCGAGCGCAGGTGCACCACCACCACCCGGGGCAGCACGCCGCCGAGCCAGTCGATCAACTGCTCCTGGAAGCGCGCATGATGCTTGCAGGCATCGTTGCAGCGCGCGTCCAGTGAGCAGCACAACGAGCAGATCGGGCCGTTGTAGGCCGGGCAGAAAGCCATGTCTTCCACGTCGAAGCGGTGCTCACAGATGCAGCAGGGGCGGTTCGCGAGGGCCTCATTGGATTCCGGCTGGCGGGCAATGTAATAGCGCCCATGGGTGGCGATGGCGAGCAGGGGCGCGGCCACGAAGGCGCTGGCCAGCGCCACGAACGAGGCCAGCGCGTGCACCTGCTCGCCCCACAATCCAGCGCGCGCCGCCAGGCCCACGCCGGTGGCGATCAGCATGGCGCCGAAGCCCACCGGGTTGAGATCGTACAGATAGGCGCGTTTGAACTCGATGTGCCGGGGGCTCAGGCCGAGCGGCTTGTTAATCACCAGATCGGCGACCAGCGCGCCGATCCAGGCCACCGCCACCACCGCGTAGCTGCCCAGGATCGATTCGAACGCGCGATAGATGCCAATCTCCATCAGCACCAGGGCGATCACCACGTTGAACACCAGCCACACCACCCGGCCGGGATGGCTGTGGGTGAGCCGGGAAAAGAAATTGGACCAGGCGATGGAGCCGGCGTAGGCGTTGGTGACGTTGATCTTCAGCTGGGAAAGCACCACGAACACCCCGGCCAGGGCGAGCAGGGTGGCGGGGTGGCCGGTGACGTGGCTGAACGCCACCAGATACATGTGCATGGGCTCCTGGGCTTTCTCATGGGGCAGCCCATGGTTGAACGCCAGCACGGCAAGGAACGAGCCCGCCATAATCTTGGCTCCACCGACCAGAATCCAACCCGGCCCACCGGCCAGCAGCGCGCCCCACCAGCGCCAGCGTCGCCCCGGTTCCGGTTCCGGCAGAAAGCGCAGGAAATCCACCTGCTCGCCGATCTGAGCCACCAGCGAGAACAGCACCGTGGCGGCGGCGCCGAACAGCAGCAGATTAAAGCCGCCGCCATTGCCGGCCAGGCCGTCGAAGGCGCGCCAGCGCTGCAGGGATTGCGGGTCCTGCATGAGGATGAAGACAAACGGGGTCAGTTGCAGCAGCACCCACAGCGGCTGGGTCCAGAGCTGAAAGCGGCTGATGTAGGTGATGCCGTGGGTGACCAGCGGGATCACCATCAGCGAACTGATCAGATAGCCGAAGGTGGGCGGGATGCCGAACAGGATCTCCAGGGCCATGGCCATGATGGCCGCTTCCAGGGCAAAGAAGATAAACGTGAAAGAGGCGTAGATCAGCGAGGTCAGGGTCGAGCCGAGGTACCCGAAGCCGGCGCCACGGGTGAGCAGATCAATGTCCACGCCGTAGCGGGCGGCGTAATAGCTGACCGGCAGGCCGAGCAGGAAGATCACCATCACCACCGCGGCGATCGCGCCCACCGCGTTAGTGAAGCCGTAGTTAAGGGTAATGGCGCCGCCGATGGCCTCCAGCGCCAGAAACGAAATCGCCCCCAGGGCGGTGTTGGCGACCCGCCCCGGCGACCAGCGGCGCGCCGCCTTGGCGGTGAAACGCAGGGCGAAATCTTCCAGGGTCTGGTTGGCGACCCATTGGTTGTAGTTACGCCGAACGCGAAAAATTCGCTGCTGTATGGCCATTCATCCCCATCCGCTGGCCGCGTCGACATGAGCCGGCTGTTTTTAGAAGAAGCACGAACCGTGCCGTGATAACTGCCTGGCAGGATCACGCCGGACGCCGGACGCCGGACGCCGGACGCCGGACGCCGGACGCC
>TARA_R110001606_G_scaffold4615_11_pt1 | contig 27180 bp, 22 predicted proteins | sample TARA_R110001606 | Tara Oceans TARA_R110001606 (sample SAMEA4398315) | marine metagenome | biome: Polar Biome; feature: [SRF] surface water layer (ENVO:00010504); material: water (ENVO:00002006), including particulate matter (ENVO:01000060) such as... | depth 5 m
CAGCCAGTGGTTTTGACCCGGTTTATGGTGCACGACCACTCAAACGGGCTATTCAACATACCATTGAAAACCCATTATCGCAGAAGTTACTCGCAGGTGAATATCAAAGTGGTGACATGATAGTAATTGATGCTGACGAAAATGGTTTAGTGTTCTCATCACGCTAACTGATTAACTGAGTTTTAAGGCCAGTGAATATGCTGGCCTTAAACTCGCTGCGAATAAAAAGTTATAAAGTAAATATTAAAGATAAACCCCTATCATTTAGCCGCGCTTAATTAAACCTTAAAAGTCAGTAAAATATCGTTAACTTTACGTGAGCCTTCGACAAGCTGTGCAGCACCTTTAGCGACATTAAAGCTCAACGTTAAGTTCTCGTCACTGTAACCTTTTATTTGTGTAATGTTGTCGCTAATATCGAGGCTGACAGCTTGTTGTTGCTCGGCGGCAGCAGATATTTGTGTCGCTAGTTGCGATATTTCACTTATTTGCGCGAAGATGCTATCCAGTTCAACTTGGGTATGTCCGGTGGTATTTACACATTCATCGGCTTGCGCCTTGGTGTTTTTCATGACCGTGGACCAGCTAAACAGGGTATCTTGAATTTCTTTAATAGAGCTATGAATTTGTGCAGTAGCACGTTGAGTACGAGAAGATAATGCACGCACTTCATCGGCAACTACCGCAAAGCCTCGGCCATGTTCACCAGCACGCGCGGCTTCAATTGCAGCATTTAATGCCAGTAAATTGGTTTGCTCTGCAATGCCTTCGATTTCAGTCATTACTTGACCTATTTTATCCGCCTCGGTTGCAAGGGAATTTGCGGTACTTGCCGCTTGTTCAACTTGTAAAGCAAGATCAGACACCATGGCACTATTGTCTGCAATGTGTAGTTTTATATCAGTGCAGCTTTGGTAAGTAATATTTACTTTTTCAGCGGTATGATGAGTGTTGCCCGATATTTCACCTATGGTTGCGCTCATTTGTGACATTGCGGTGGCCATTTGGCCAAGGCGTTGTCCTTGTGCGGCAATGCCTTTTTCAGTTAATGCTGATTGTTGGTCTAGATTAGCCGCAATACCGGTAAACGTGACAGTCGTATCTTTTACTCGTCCTAATACGGTACGTAATTTAGCATTAAGCATTTGCTGGTTATATTCACTAATACTAAATGGATAATGGCCGACATAGACATAGCGGGATACAGAATCATTATCTACCTTGAGCTGTTTCAGTGCTGCTGGTGTGAAAACTAATTCATCATAATTTAATAGCATAATTAGTAAACTAAATAGCGCGGTTATCAGTGCAACAGAAATAGATACAAAAGCTGCTAATAGTACTAAACCAATTAAGCCAATAAGTAGGGCTGCACTTTGGCGAACACCGACCCATTCACGCCAAGAAGACAACGATTTACCGGCATTTATTTTAGCGTATAGGCTTTGTGCTCGTCGTTTTAGTTGTTCGCTCGGTTTTGTTCGTACTGATTGATAGCCAACGAGTTGACCATGTTCAAAAATAGGAGTAACAAATGCATCAACCCAATAATAGCGGCCATCCTTGCAGCGATTCTTTACCATCCCGCGCCATGAATGGCCTTGCTTAAGTTTTTCCCACATTTCTTTAAATGCCGCTTTGGGCATATCTGGGTGGCGAACAATATTATGATTTTTGCCAATGAGTTCTTCAAGGTTGAAGCCAGCGATATTGCAAAATTCTTTATTCGCATAGGTTATCACTCCACGTACATCTGTAGTAGAGACGAGCTGCTGGTGATCTGAAAAGGTGACTTCTTCGTTTATTAACTGCTGACCCCGACGCATAGGTAGTCCTTAAACATGCTTTATTATTAGTGATGATTATAAAGTTCATACAAACGTAATGATAGCAGGTTCAGTGTTCACAGGTGCAAAATTGATCTTAAATAACTTTTTAGTGATCTAGAACAAAGAAACTTGTAAAAGCTGTATTCGTAATCGTGTAATTGCTGAATATATACATAGATATTATGGTTCTAGTTTGATAAGTCGGTAAGTCTCAGAGATGGATTGCAGATAGTAAACAATTAATTAGTCAGCATCTCGCATAACAGTGGTGTCATTAAAGCAATTGTATATTAGCTCTTACAATGGCAAGATTAGTAAAAATTTGGGTGTTAGCTTAACGGCCCGCAGCAAGTTTGCTTTACAAACATACGGTGACCTTCTTGGTAAATAGTGGAAATTAGAGTTATGCCATTATTAAACCTTGAGTATTATCAATTTGCCCCCATTGACTTAGGATTAGGCCACGTGGCTCGAGGAAGCATTTTTGACTACACATGATTTAACTAAAGCGTTAGCAGCGCTAGCCCCAGAACAGCATAAATACGCAATTAAAGGCATTCAACGCGGTATTGAAAGAGAAGCGTTGCGGATCAAGCCAAATGGTGTAATTTCACAGCAAGGTCATCCAAAAGGGGTTGGTTGTGCGTTAACTAACGGGCATATCACCACTGATTTTTCTGAGTCTTTATTGGAGTTTATAACACCCGTTAGTGAATCTGCTGAAGAAACGTTAAATCAGCTACAAGACTTACAAAAGTTTACCCTATCGCAGATGGGCGATGAATTATTATGGCCTATCAGTATGCCGTGTTTTATAGAACACCAAGATGACATTGTATTAGCTCAATTTGGTGATTCTAATATTGGACGCATGAAAACCTTGTACCGCGAAGGTCTTAAAAATCGTTATGGCAGCATGATGCAAGCGATTGCCGGTGTGCACTTTAATATATCGTTTCCAGAGTCATTTTGGCTGAGCTTACAAACGATTAAAGGCGATACTGGCTCATTACAAGAGTTTATTTCGGCCGGTTATTTAGGACTGATCCGTAACTTCAAGCGAGAACTATGGCTGATCAGTTATTTATTTGGAGCATCGCCAGCGCTGTGTAATTCATTTTTACAAGGGCGCAGTACGGATCTTCCTTTTAAAAAATTAGGTAAAGGTACGCTTTATCTTGAAGTGGGTACAGCTTTGCGCTTAGGTAATTTGGGTTATACCAACAGTGCTCAGTCATCACTAAAAGTACTGTATAACTCACTTGATGAATATGTAGCAGGATTAAAAAGTGCGATTCATTCACCGTCAGATATTTATGGTCAGCTTGCTGATTATAAAGATGCCCAGCCTAAACAATTGAATAAAAATGTATTGCAAATTGAAAACGAATTTTATTCGCCAATTCGTCCTAAGCGCAATGCTAAAAGTGGCGAAACACCGACCGACGCACTGTTACGTGGCGGTATTGAGTATATTGAAATCCGAGCTCTAGATGTAAATCCATTTGCAGCAACGGGAATTGATATTGAGCAAATTCATTTCCTAGATGTTTTTCTGACTTATTGCTTATTGAAAGATTCTCCAACAATGGATTGGGATTCGCAACAGCGTAGCACCGAAAATTTAGATACGGTTGTAAGCCAAGGTCGCGCTTTAGAAGTGATGTTAAACCGCTCTGGTAATTCATGCAGTCTAGCAACGTGGGGAGCAGAGATCTTCGCACAGTTACAACAAGTTGCAGCCTACATGGATAATGCTTACGGCGTTAGCTATTACAGCGAAACGATTACTCGATTAAGCCAATGGATAGCAGATCCTGAATTAACATACTCAGGGCGCTACGTTAGTCAACTGAAAGGGTCTGGTATTGATAATGGTTATTTTGCCTTATCGTTGGCAAAAAGTTACCAGCAACAACATCAAGATACGCCATATAAAGTGTATTCAGACAGCTATTTAAAACAACAAGCAGATCAGTCAGTTATTGCTGAACGCGAGTTGAAAGCCGCTGATAATCAAACATTTAATGCATTTTTAGATGATTATTTTGCCACTAAGTAAGTTTGTAGCTAAGTAAGCAGGCAAAAAAACGCAGCCCAAGTTGGCTGCGTAAAGATTCTTCAGGGATAAACAATGCTAAACTGCGCATTCATAAAATATGACTTATATTTTTATAAAAAGTTCAGCGAGCAACAAAAAAAATGAAAAATAGTTTAATTATTTTATCGCTGGGGGCTCTGTTAACTGGTTGCGCAACAGCCCCTCCAAAGCAACCTAATGATATATGTAAAATTTTTGAAGAAAAAAGCGATTGGTACTATGACGCAAAAGATGCCCAAGAAAAATGGGGCTCACCTAAACATGTACTAATGAGCATGATGTATCAAGAAAGCTCCTTTAAACACGATGCTGCACCGCCAATGGAATACTTTTTGTGGGTCATTCCCACAGGGCGAGCAAGTTCAGCTTACGGCTACTCACAAGCAAAAACTCCCACCTGGTCTGATTATATTCGTGAAACGGGTAATAGCGGCGCCGATCGCGATGATTTTGATGACGCTATCGACTTTATGGGCTGGTTTGTTTATAAAACTCATAAAGTTAATGGCATTTCGAAATGGGATGCCTACGCGCAATACCTAAATTACCACGAAGGCTGGGGCGGTTATAAACGCGGCACCTATAAAAATAAAAAGTGGTTAATGGCAGTGGCTAATAAAGTAAAAAATCGTGCAAGTCGCTATGCGGCTCAGCTTAAACGTTGTGAAGACGATTTAGATAAAGGGTGGTTAGAAAGGTTATTTAGCTGATCTGACAAGATTCAAGATTTTAAAAAGCCCGCACAGCGGGCTTTTTAGTATTAGTTTATTTCCCTGGGAATTGATGAATATGTACATCGCGCTGTGGGAATGGAATGGTAATATTTTCTTTATCGAAGGCAATTTTAACGCGTTCGTATAAACCAAAATACACTGGCCAGTAATTTTCAGAATCAACCCATGCCCAGACCAACATGCCGATATGGCTATCGCCATGCTGACTTACATGCACAACCGGTTGTTTTGCTTCATCTTTGAGTACTAACTCGTAGCTATTTAACACGCCCATTAGTACTTCTCGCGCTTTAAGCACATCATCACTGTAGCTAATACCAAACTCAATATCGACGCGGCGAGTTGGTTCTGCAAACTTGTTTTTTACACAGCCATTAGAAAGTGCACCATTTGGGATAATAATTTTTTCATTATCATAAGTGAGTAGTACGGTAACAAATATTTGAATTTCAACCACTTTACCCATATAGCCTTGGGCTTCAATGACATCACCAATTTTAAATGGTTTAAAAAATAAGATCAGCACACCACCGGCGAAATTCGCTAGGCTGCCTTGTAATGCCATACCGACCGCTAAGCCTGCAGCACCGAGCATAGCAATGAACGAGGTTGTTTCTATACCAATCATTGATGCGACTGAGATCAGTAATAGCAACTTTAAAATAACCGATAAGAAGGAGACCAAAAAATGACTTAATCCGGCTTCAAATTTTACCTTTGCCATTGATTTTTCAGCCATACTGGCAATACGGCCAACAAACCACCAACCAACAATTAAAACAAAGATTGCCAATAAAAATCGAGGGCCATAGGTCATTAGCATTTCAATCGCTTTGGTGTACAGGGTCTCGATAGAGATATCTTCCATTGCATTTTCCACATCTATAAAGTTACAAATATAATAGCCTAATAATTAACACTTTATAGAGAATAATGAACAAAAAATTTGTTGCGGGGATGAGCTGAGGGAGTAGAGTAACCATAGGTTACTCTACAGATATTGCTTATATTTTGCGCTTGTTCGCTTGAATGCGCACCAGTTTGATCATGTTCTCTTTTACTTCAACAACTTCAATCGGATAGCCTGCAATACGCAAACTCAAGTTGGCATCAGGAATGTCTTCTAAGTATTCGACAATTAAGCCACTTAATGTTTTCGGGCCATCAAGAGGGAACTCCCAATCCATTTCTTTGTTTAGATCGCGTACGTTAGCACCGCCATCAACTAGAAATGAGCCATCATCTTGTGACACAACTTCTTCACTTGGAGTACGTGTTTGCGTAGTGGTAAAGTCACCGACCACTTCTTCAAGAATATCTTCGAGGGTAACTAATCCTTGAATATCACCATATTCATCAACTACTAAACCGATACGCTCTTTTGATTGCTGAAATTTAAATAGCTGAGTATTGAGCGACGTACCTTCAGGAATAAAATAAATCTCACGAACTGCGCGAAGCAATGATGGTTTATCAAATTGCTCTTTCGTTAATAACCGCAGTGCATCCCGTGAGTGAATAAAGCCTACCGCATCATCAATTTGGTCACGATATAAAAGTACTCGCGTGTGTTGTGCATGGGTAAGCTGTTTACTAATTAGTTTCCAGTCATCATTGATATCAATGGCAACAATTTCGTTGCGCGGGATCATAATATCTTCGACAGTGACTTGTTCTAAATCTAAAATGGAGGTCAACATACTTTGGTGACGCGCGGGGATCAGCGCACCCGATTCATTCAGCACCGTTTTTAATTCTTCTTTACTCATGCTGTGCTCATCTATTTGTGCAGCACTAATACCAAATAGGCGTAATATGCCATTGGTCATCCAGTTAACGACGACGACAAATGGAAAGAGAATTTTTAGTAACCCTTTGAGTATCACCGAACTAGGAAAGGCAACTTTTTCAGGGTAAAGCGCAGCTAGCGTTTTAGGCGTTACTTCTGCAAATATAAGCACTACTAAAGTTAGTGCGCCAGTGGCAATAGCGATACCTAAATCACCATATAAACGAATACCGATAATGGTTGCAACCTGCGCGGCAGCAATATTCACCAAGTTATTACCGATGAGGATAAGGCCAATAAGTCTATCAGGACGGCTCAAAAGTTTGTTGACACGCTTTGCTGCGCGGTGATTTTCTTTAGCAAGGTGGCGTAAGCGGATTCTGTTAATTGACATAATGCCCGTTTCTGAACCAGAAAAATATGCAGAACAAAGTATGAGTATTCCAAGTATTATAAACAAAACACTTGTAGAGATGTCGTCCAAAGAAGGATCCTTTTTTATTTAACCAATGCGTATTAAGCGGGAGTGAGCTGCCTGAGTCAAGTTAAAACTTATTCAGGATCACCTCTTGCACAAAACGACTGCCAAAATAAGCCAGCGTTAAAACAAAAGCAGCAGCCATGATAGCTAGTACGACCGGTTTCCCACGCCAGCCTTGCTTTAAGTGACCAATTGTCACCGTTGCAAACATAGCCCAAGCAATTAATGATAAAACAGTTTTATGAATAAATTCACTAGCAAACATGCCATCAAGAAAAATAAAACCAGATAATAACGCTAAGGTTAACAAAACCGTGCCTAGTGTTAATAAGTGATATAGCTGGCGTTCAACCACCATTAATGGCGGTAAATGGCTATGCACAATCGCTAAGTCTTTTCGTTTTAAACGTTTATCAATAAAGTAAAACTGTACGCCATATAAAGTGGCAATAATTAACACACAGTATGCAAGCAGGGAAAGCGAAATATGAGTGACTAAACCTATTTCAACATCAATACTTTGCAATAAAATATGATGCGGGATAAATAAGCTGGCAATTGTTAGCAAAGCAGCAAAGCCATAGACAACAGGCAGTAATAATGTGGCAGGGAATTTTAATGACACCGTAGTGACAGAGACCACAATCACCCAGCAGGTTAATAGTGATACATTAACAATACTTAAATCTTGGCCATCGGCGCGAAACACTGAATTCACCAGTAATAACATGTGCGCTAAAATTGCCACCGTGCTGAGGATAACCGTCAGCTTTTGGCTCGGACCTTGTTGGTGAAATAACCGAGACAGCACGTGAGACGTCGCGAAGATATAAAATAAACTGGCAATAATAGTTAAACTAATAATCAGCATAGTGCTTGGGCCACTCAATTTGAGTCAAATATTCCTTGTTAGAGTAAGGGCATTGTATTTTATAGTGAGGCAAATGCATAGAGTTTGTAAAAAGAAACTCAAACAGCTCACTTGAACACTGTATTGTGCGCCACCATTTACGGTATACTGTTTTTAATTAAAATTTTATTAATACTGATTATATGAAATCAGCGCTATTAATAGTAAGTGCTAAACTTGCGGCAATAACGTTGTTTGGGAAATTGGTATATCACGTTTGATCGGAACCTTTACATGTTTGAGAACCTCCAAGAACGATTAGGTAAAACCTTAAAGAATATCAGCGGCCGTGGACGCCTTACTGAAGACAATATAAAAGATACACTACGCGAAGTGCGTATGGCTTTTTTAGAAGCCGACGTCGCTTTACCCGTTGTTCGTGAGTTTGTTAAACAAGTTAAAGAGCGCGCGGTAGGTATTGAAGTAACTAAGAGCCTAAGTCCTGGGCAAGTGTTCATTAAAATCGTTCGCGAAGAGCTTGAAAAAGCCATGGGTGAAGCAAACGAAGAGTTGAGCCTAAACGCACAACCGCCAGCCGTTGTAATGATGGCGGGTCTGCAAGGTGCGGGTAAAACGACCAGTGTTGCTAAGCTTGCCAAATTTTTAAAAGAACGTAAAAAGAAATCAGTATTAGTAGTCAGTGCCGACGTTTATCGTCCTGCGGCTATTAAACAGTTGGAAACACTGGCCGATGAAGTAGGTGTTGAGTTTTTCCCAAGTGATATTTCACAACAGCCGGTTGATATTGCAAAGGCTGCTATTTCTCATGCGAAAAAGAAATTTATCGATGTTGTATTAGTTGATACCGCAGGTCGTTTGCATGTTGATAATGACATGATGGACGAGATTAAAAATCTTCATCATGCTATTAACCCAATCGAAACCTTGTTTGTGGTTGATGCCATGACAGGTCAAGATGCTGCCAATACTGCCAAAGCGTTTGATGAAGCATTACCTCTGACCGGTGTGATACTAACCAAGACTGATGGTGATGCGCGCGGTGGTGCTGCACTATCAATCCGTCATATTACCGGCAAACCTATTAAGTTTATGGGTGTTGGTGAGCGCACTGATGCGCTTGAGCCTTTCCATCCAGATCGTATCGCATCGCGTATACTTGGTATGGGGGATGTACTTTCATTGATCGAAGAAGTCGAAATGAAAGTCGATAAAGAGCAAGCTGCAAAAGTTGCTGAAAAAGTATTTAAAGGTGATGGCTTTACTCTTGATGATTTTGCTGATCAATTAAAGCAAATGAAAAGCATGGGCGGCATGATGTCAATGCTTGATAAATTACCTGGTATGCAAAACCTGCCTGATGCAGTGAAAGGTCAGATGGGTGATAAAACCTTTATTCAGATGGAAGCGATCATCAGCTCAATGACGAAAAAAGAGCGTGCACGTCCAGAGATCATTAAAGGCTCTCGTAAAAAGCGTATTGCAGCGGGCTCTGGTACGCAAGTACAAGAGATCAATAAGCTGTTAAAACAGTTTACGCAGATGCAAAAAATGATGAAAAAAATGAAAGGTAAAGGCGGCATGATGAAAATGATGCGCGGCATGAAAGGCATGTTACCACCAGGAATGATGGGTGGCGGTGGCCCTAAATTTTAATGTTTTAACTGACGCCATGCAGATGTAGCTAATCAGTTAACTAAAAAGAGAGGCAAATAGCCTCTTTTTTTGTAGATAAATTATGCGTTGAAAGTTCTATATAGCCTGATTTAACGCGTAGATCATAGTTTAATCAACTTAACAGTCATTTCGAGTCACTTCTTACTTGCATTGTTGCTAAAAACTCGTACAATTCCCCAGCTCCCCATACTGGGGAGTAAATCTTATTAATGAAAACAGTCAATCTATTTAGAGGACGGTATGGTAACTATTCGTTTGCAACGTGGTGGCGCTAAAAAACGCCCTTTCTATCAAATTGTGGTTGCGGATAGCCGTTTCTCGCGTGACGGTCGCTTCATCGAGAAAGTAGGCTTTTTTAACCCAATTGCTAGTGGTCAAGAAGAAAAAGTACGTTTAGATTTATCTCGTGTAGAACACTGGGTAGGTCAGGGCGCATCTCTTTCAGATCGCGTAAATAAGTTAGTTAAAGACGCTCGTAAAGCGGCTTAATAGGCGTAAGTGTAACCATGAGTCAAGAGAACACCTCATCAATAATTGTCGTAGGAAAGCTCGGTGCCCCATATGGTATAAAGGGCTGGCTTAAGGTACATTCATTTACTGATGATCCCATAGGGATCTTCGATTTCAGCCCGTGGTTGATAGGGCAGCAAGGTAAATGGCAGACCTTAGAAGTGGTCGACTGGCGTCGCCACAACAAAGGCTTTATCGCTAAATTTGCGCAAGTAAACGATCGAGACGAAGCAATGGCTTATACCCATGCAGAAATCTCAATGGATGCAGCGCAATTACCAGAACTCCCGCAAGGTGAGTTCTATTGGCGAGATCTCATTGGCATGTCTGTTGTAACCGATAAAGGTTATGACTTAGGCATAGTTGATGACCTGATGGAGACAGGCTCAAATGACGTATTGGTTGTGAAAGCAAACAATAAAGATGCATTTGGCCAAGCAGAGCGTTTAATTCCGTTTTTAACTGATTCAGTTATCAAAGAGATTAAGCACGATGTAAAAGAAATTACAGTAGACTGGGATCCTGGCTTTTAATGAGTCAAACGAGTTCGTTGTGGGTAGGGGTTATCAGCCTTTTCCCGGACATGTTTGATGCCATTACAACGCAAGGTGTAACTGGTCGAGCAGTAAAAAATGGTCTGATCGACTTTAACTGCTGGAACCCACGAGATTATGCTATTGATAAGCATAGGACCGTGGATGATCGTCCTTACGGGGGCGGTCCAGGTATGTTAATGATGGTTGAACCACTAAAGCAAGCCATTCTTGACGCCAAACAGGCGGCAGGCGATGGTGCAAAAGTAATTTATATGTCCCCGCAAGGGCGCAAATTAGATCAGCAAGGGGCAAGCGAACTCGCAAGCTCTAAAAAACTGATTTTAATTGCCGGTCGCTATGAAGGTATAGACGAGAGAATAATAGAATCATACGTTGACGAAGAATGGTCGATTGGTGATTTTATTTTGAGTGGTGGTGAACTACCAGCCATGACATTAATTGACGCAGTAGCGCGATTAGTGCCGGGCGTATTAGGACACAACCAGTCAGCAGAGCAAGACTCATTTTCGGATGGCTTGCTGGATTGTCCTCACTATACACGGCCAGAAACATTGGACGACAAACAGGTGCCTGCTGTATTACTCAGCGGAAACCACCAAGAGATAGCAAAATGGCGGCTGATGCAGTCATTAGGCAGAACTTGGTTACGCCGTCCTGACTTGTTGCATAACCTAGCTCTGACTGAGGAGCAAGCGGTATTACTCGCGAAATTTCAGCAAGAGTACCAAAAAGCTTGTGGCTAGAAGACAGTTACACCTAGGAAAGTGAGAAACATAATGGCAAAAGTAAACCAAAATATTATTAAAGCGCTTGAAGATGAGCAGCTTAAAACAGACGTACCTGCATTTGGCCCTGGTGATACAGTGGTTGTACAGGTAAAAGTAAAAGAAGGTGCTAAAGAGCGTCTACAGGCCTTTGAAGGTGTTGTAATCGCTAAGCGTAACCGTGGTCTTCACTCAGCATTCACAGTTCGTAAAATTTCGAACGGTGAAGGTGTTGAGCGTGTATTCCAAACGCACAGCCCTCTTATCGATAGCGTAGCAGTTAAGCGTCGCGGTGCAGTTCGCCGTGCGAAACTTTACTATCTACGTGAGCGTTCTGGTAAATCTGCACGTATTAGAGAAAAACTTAACTAATACGCGCTGTTTATCAACGCAAAAAAACGGGTTGCAACCTTCGGGCTGCAACCCGTTTTGGTTTTTAGAGATAGTAAGTTAGTTAGGGTAAAGTTAAAAGATTAAGATTGCTCAACGTTAAAGTGATCACCATAGCTTGATTAGAGCACAGAGAAGTCCAGTAAAAAAATACCCATCCAAGAATTACTCATAAATCAAATACAATTAGGCCAACTTATAACTTATGGCTTAGTACTTAAAACTCAAATCCCAAATCTCAAATCCCAAATCCCAAATCCCAAATCCCATTCTTTTGCTTATTTAGCCTTTTAACAACTAAGCGATCCTGTTAGTATTTATCGTATTGATTAGTTTACTTTTATGTAAATTTAAATGTACGAAATTGCAGTTTCTAAGGTGGTAGTCGCGTGGCGGATATAAAAGAGTTAGATAAGTTAAGAGAGGGGATCGATGAATGTGATGCCCAGTTGGTTGCACTGCTGGCTAGACGTAATAGTATTACCGAGCAGATCGGCGCAATCAAACAACAAACGGGTGCGCCACTGCATGCGCCTGACCGTGAAGCTACTTTATTAGCTGCTCGTCGCCAAGAAGCGATTAACCAAGGTGTTAATCCTGAATTGGTGGAAGATATCCTACGCCGTATGATGCGCGAAGCTTACCAAAATCAACAGGCTAAATTAGCATGTAGCGCGCCACAGTTATCACCTATTGTGATTGTTGGTGGTCAAGGCGCTATGGGGCAATTGTTTGCTCAGCAATTTATCCGCTCAGGGTATGAAGTTAGAATACTCGACAAAGAACAGCAAAGTAACGCGCAAGAAATATTAGCGGGTGCAAAACTGGTGATGATCAGTGTGCCAATTAATGCCTTAGAAACAGTGGTCACTGCCTTACCTAAGCTCGATGATGATTGTTTATTAGTTGATATTACTTCAGTTAAGCAAGCACCGTTAAAAGTATTAAAAGCAGTGCATAGCGGTCCTGTAGTCGGTTTACATCCAATGTTTGGTCCTGATATTTCTCATTGGGTAAAGCAAACAGTGGTGGTTTGCGAAGGCCGTAACCATGAGATTGCCCAAGGTTTATTATCGCAACTGCAAGTGTGGGGCTGTCAACTTGTTGAACTCGATGCGCAAAAGCACGATGAAGCTATGCAAATTATTCAGGTTATGCGCCATTTAACCACTTTTGTATACGGCCAGTTTTTAGCAAAACAAGGTCATACCCTCGAAGAGCTCCGCAGTTGTTCGTCACCGATTTACCAATTAGAGTTGATGATGGTAGGGCGCTTATTCGCACAATCACCAGAGCTTTATTCTGACATCATGCTAGCGCAATTTGATAACGTAGAGCCATTACTTGCACAATACCAAGACACGTTTGCAAGTACCTTGGCCAAATTAAAAGCGGGTGATAAGGCCGCTTTAATTGATTCATTTGCGGATGCAAAAGCATATTTTTCAGATGCTACTGCGCATTTCTTAACGCAAAGTCGCAGCCTGTTAAACAAAGCTAACGATGCGAAAGTACTTGATTGATAACCGCTGTGTGAAAAGTAGATAATGAAAAAGGGCTAATTTTAGCCCTTTTTTATATTTTACTTAGCGCTTAACTTTCTATATTCACAGCTTGCAGCGATTCACTTTGGTAACAGCCCAGTACGCGTACATATTGGGTGTGCTCTTTTAGCTCTTCTAAGGCTTGTTTAACATGGTTATCAACCAGGTTTGCTTCTAAATCCACATAAAATACTTCTTCCCACGGGTTGCCTGGGACTGGACGTGATTCTAGTTTTACTAAGTTGATATTGTGTTCTTTGAAAATCATCAATGCATCAGCCAAAGAACCTGCTTGTTGCTTGGTTGCCATAATTAAACTGGTTTTAGTCGGGATCTGTTTTGATACATAAAGAGGCTTACGGGCAACCACAATAAAACGGCTATGATTTTCACGTTGATTCGCAAGGCCTGATTTAATTACTTCTAAACCCACATTTTTACCCGCTTGAGCTGAACCAATTGCTGCGCTATTAGGGGTATCTAATGCTAATTGCAGAGCGCTTGAGGTTGAATCGCAGGTTTCATGTTGAATATCACCTAAGCCTTGTAAAAAGCGACTACATTGAGCGAATGGTTGCGGGTGAGCAAAAATCTTACTGATCTGACTAAGCTCAGTACCCGGTGTGACCAGTAAACAATGTTCAACACTGTGGGTTACTTCACCAACGATGGAGACTTGTGCGTGTTGCAGTAAATCAAACACTTCGTTAATACTGCCTGAGCTGGTGTTTTCAATGGGTAATAAGCCAAAATCTGCTTGACCATTTTCAACTTTACCAGTGATCTGCTCAAAGCTAGAGCAGCCCATTTCAACAAGTTTACCTGGGCGACGGCTAAAATATTTATGACAAGCAAGTTGGCTGTATGAACCCTGACCACCTAAATAAGCAACACGGTGTGTTTCACTCATAGCATCTGGGTTTAAGTTCTTCTGTAACATGGCTTGTTGATTAAGTACTGAATCTTCTAAAATTGTTTGGAAAACGTTATTCACATAATAAGCGTCCAAACCAAGAGACTTACCATAACCGATGAGTTTCTCTAACAAGGCAAGTTCACGGGCCTCATCACGTATCGGTTTATTATTAGCAATCTTATATTCTACAACGCCGTGGCTAATACGGCGACGTTTTGCTAATAGCACTAATAGGTCAGAATCAATTTCATTGATATCGTGTCTAAGTGAATTAAGTACATCATTAGTCATTTTTGGGTTCCTCATTCCAAAAAATTACCTTTTGGGTAATAAAAACAAAAAAGCCTCCCAATTGGGAGGCTTTGCTATTCGGTTGATTTAATCTCGCAAACAGGTAAGCCTCTTCTATCTAAAGAAGCTAAAAAACGAAAAATGTAATTGCGAAAATATTATATTCATACTCTTAATGTATGGAGAGTGGGCTATAAAGTCAACACTCTAGCGGGTTTTATCGCCGCCAAAGGATAGTTTATTTTTGATATGGGATTTTTTCAGTAATTTCAACGAAAAATTTATAAATCTAAATAGGGATCTGGTATATTTATTTAGGTGAATTTAAATAAAAATAATTATTAAAAATAAGGTTGTCCTGTGGTGTATAGACGCCCACCATCACGCTTTGGTGTAAATTCGTTGAGTATGAAGCTTTCGCTGTTAATTTCGGCAATTTGTTTAATTGCTGGGATCTGTGCGGCGGTGTTGATGCTAAAATCAGAAGAAAAACAATTGGTATTTGAAGAACATGAAGTTCTCAAGCATTCCAGCGAACGTCTGATCCGTCAGTTTAATACTCTGGTGAAAACCAAAATTAATATTGCGGAGCAAGCGAATAACGTCGTCTCTAGCCAATTATTCTATAATTCCTCGCAATTGCTCAGTAGCCAAAGTGCGCAGCTCAGCTTTGACCCCGATGGCAGTATTCGCAGCGCCTCTGATGATGGTTTATCTGCGGCTTTTATGCCACAAGATAAGTACTCACCTTTTTATAAAAAACTCATTAATGATTCTGAATCGTTATGGAAAATCGTAGCGCCTACCTTGATCCAAGATTTCTTTAACTTTTATTTAATCACCAAAGATAATTTTATCCGTATTGCGCCACCTAATTGGGCTCTGAATGTTCCAGGCTCTCATCAGTTTATTGATAATCAAAGTTTTAATTACGCTAAAGAAGCGCTTAATCCAACCCGTTCGGCTGTGTGGTCTAAAGTTTACTACGATAAAATTTGGCATAAATGGGTGGTGAGTTTACTGGTGCCAGTTTATCTTGAAAATGAATTTTTAGGTGTTACTGGCAGCGATTTAGCACTCGATACGCTTATTTCGCAATTACCGATCGGTGACAAGGAGCAGCACTTATTTGTTTTTGATAGCCAAGGGCAATTACTTGCTCATCCTGATCTGAATAAAAACCTTTACGAAACCTACGGTAAAGCAGGCAAACCATTACGTACTCATGATTTTGTTAATGGCGATCTACAAGAGCTGATCAATCAGACTATCAAAATGCATTTACCAGAATACGCAGACTCTTTTGTACAAGATGGTGAAACGCACATCATTAATATTCGTAAAGTTGATAATTTAGACTGGTATATTGGTATTTACAAAAAACGTTCATCAGCACTTTCAGCGCTTGAAGAGCTAAAGGTGAAGTTTTTTGGATTGTTTATTTTATATGCCATTTTAGTCGCACTGTTATTACATCAAGCACTTTACCAACTCGTTTTACGCCGTATTCATTCTTTAGTTTATGCGGTAACCAGTTTTGGCAAAGGGCACTTACAAATTGAATTTCCAAAAGAAAACAAAGATGAAATTGGTACTTTAAATGGTTCTTTTCGCGATATGGCGATTGAAATTCGTAAGCTTATTGATGGTCTGAATCAGCGTATTACAGAAAAAGAAATTGCCGAAAAAGCCGCTAACCGATTATCTAAAGCGGTTGCTTTCTCAGGCACAGGGGTAGTGATCACCGATCAAAACTTCGTGATTGAATACGTCAATCCAAAAATGTTAGAAATGACTGGGTTTGAAGAAAACCATTTTATGCAGTCACCGCTATTAAGCATTATCGCCAAAGAAATGGCTATTTTGGTTGATGACATTGATATCGATTTACGCAGCCGAAATTATTGGCGTGGCGATACTTTGATCCAAGGTTTAGATAAAAAGCCAATCTGGGTATCGCTCAGTATCTCACCAATTCGCGAAGACGGTGGCAGCATCACCAGTTATGTTGCCTCAGCACAGGATATTTCGTTTGTTAAAGAAAGCCAGCGAAAAATGGAGCAATTGGCTTATTTCGACACCTTAACAGGGCTGGCTAACCGTACTTTCTTTAGAATGCAATTACGTAAGTCAATGGCGCTTGCAGAGCGTGGCCATTATGCGTTTGCTTTATTCTATTTTGATTTAGATGAGTTTAAGCGTATTAACGACACACTTGGTCATGATGCCGGTGATCAGCTATTAGTTGAAGTTGCTAACCGTTTGAAAAAACGACTGCGTGCGGAAGATACAATTGCCCGTTTAGGTGGCGATGAGTTTGCAGTTTTACTTAGTGGTATTGAGCGTCAAGAGCATGCAATGGATGTCGCTAACACTATTCAAAAAACATTGAATGTGCCAATTATGCTTGGCAATAACGAGGTCATTATTAGTGCTAGTATTGGCATCACAATGGCACCATACGATAGCCAAGAAGAAGACCAGTTATTAAAACACGCTGATTTAGCTATGTATGAGGCCAAAGCAAAAGGGCGCAATACTTATCACTTTTATAGTCAAGAACTTGATGCCGCTGCGAATGAGCGGCTGTTTATTGAAAATGAACTGCGCTTAGCAATCAAAGCTCGGCAATTTGTGATTTTTTATCAACCACAAGTTGATAGTCGCACGCAGCATGTGGTCGGTTATGAAGCCTTGATCCGCTGGTTCCACCCAACTGAAGGGATGATCCCGCCTACCAAGTTTATCCCAATAGCTGAGGCAACAGGTTTAATAGTTGAGTTAGGTGCTTGGGTGCTACAAGAAGCGTGTGAATTTGCAGCAAGATTAGCAGCTCAAGGGCGAGAAAATAATATTTCGATTAACCTCTCTGCTCGTCAGTTTAAAGATGCTAAGTTAGTGCCGTTGTTGGCATCGATTATTAAGAAAACCAAGGTGCCGGCTAAGCAGTTACACCTGGAATTAACCGAAAGCATGCTAATGGGGAATGTGGAAGCGGCAATTTCGCAATTACATCAGTTAAAAGCGCTTGGGGTGTCAATATCGATAGATGACTTTGGCACGGGTTATTCGTCATTGAGCTACTTAAAACGTTTTCCGGTTGATATTTTAAAAGTTGATCGCTCGTTTGTTAAAGATATACCGGATGATCCAAATGACATGGAGATCACTGCGGCAATTATAGCGATGGCACAAAAGCTAAAATTGAATGTGGTAGCCGAAGGCGTTGAGACTATAGAGCAAGTGGAGTTTTTACAAAACAATAACTGCTTTATAGTGCAAGGTTATTACTACAGCCCGCCTATAGCAGAGCAAGATTTGCCAAAGCTATTTGCAAAGCTTGATGATTGAGTTAAACACATGTTTAATCTAACTCAAGTTAGTTAAAATACCAAAAGGCACCATTTAGGTGCCTTTTTGCATTAACCTATCGCGGGGATTAAACCTGCCATCTGCAGCCCTTGGGCGCTGATAATAAGCACGCCGCAAAGCGCCGCTACTGCCAGACCAAAATTACCACCACGCACTGTATAGCCGCCTTTATCGCTGCTACGCTGCTTATAAACCATTGCTACGGGTAAAAACACTGCTAGTACGACTAAAGCGATAGCTGCATAGCCAAGCGCCATAATAAAACCTTGTGGGTAAAACAATGCAAATCCTAATGGCGGGATAAAAGTAATGAGGGCTGTTTTTATCCGATCTTTATTACCATCTCCTTTTTTAAAGGCATCAGCAAAGAAATCAAATAATCCTAGGCTCACCCCTAAAAATGATGTTGCCAGTGCTAAGTCTGCAAATAGGTTAACTGCAGTGGCAACAGCTGCGTTATTAGCGATACTGGCAATACTTGCCACAAAGCCTGGTAAGCCAGAGCTTTTTAGTAATTCAGCTTGACTCATCATACCTTGGCTGATCAACTGCCAAAAAATGTAAATAACCAGCGGCAAAGCTGCTCCGGCGATCATGACACGGCGTAAGGTTTTAATATCTAAACCAACATATTTAACGATCGATGGGATCGAACCATGAAAACCAAAAGAGGTAAATACTACCGGAATAGCTGATAAAATAAGGCCTTGTTCAATGGGCATTTCGAGTAAATGTTGGCCATGAACATACGGGGTTAACATATAAAATAAGCTCGCCAGTACCACAATTTTGATGCTAAATAACACTCGGTTTAGCTTATCGACCTTACTGGTGCCTAAGGTAACAACTGTGCCTATTACAATCGCTAGAATGATTGAACCTACTTGCGGAGCAATATCGAGGCTAAAGCCGTTATTTATTTTTTCTTGTAGTTGCGCACCACCACCTGCAATGTAAGCTGAGCAAAGCGCATAGAATAAAAACATCACCGAAAAATTAGCCAGATATTGGCCGCGTTTACCTAGCCATGATTTTGCTAACGTATTTAGCGTGGCATCGCGATCAGCATGTTGATGTAATTCGAGCATTAATAATGCGGTATAAGTCATTAACGCCCATATTGAAATAATTAATGCTAATGCGGTTGTAAAGCCAAGTCCCGCAGAAGCGATTGGTAGCGCCAACATCCCTGCGCCGATAGTGGTACCTGCAACAATTAACATGCTGCCTATTGTTTTATTTTTAAGCACTTTTTGCCCCTAAAACATCGTGAGAGGCAGGCAAGATATAACTAGTTGGCACAAACTTAAATAGTTTTGTTACAAATCAAAGAAATTAAATGTAACTTATGATTTACAAGCCATCATTGTGAAGTCAGTTTTTGGTATAAAAACCACTCTAGCAGTTGACTTATTAACCAGTTCTGCTATTTCTATAAATTCAATTTATTATTAAGAATACTATTTACATGCAACAAGTTAACCGAGCCCTAACCATGCGCCCATGGCTGAATCTATCAGTTGTGCGCCCATTGCTGCGCTGCGGTTAAGTTGTTTTTTACTAACCGCGATTTCAAAGCGGTTAGTGCTGTATCTCCTTCCTCTTTGTTATCGCCACTTTGCTAAAAGGATCCGCTTGTGAGCGTTAAAGCATCATATTTTTTAATGGTCTTAATTTGGTCAACAACGCCTTTGGGAATTGTTTGGAGCAGTGAGTCTGTTACACCAACGCTCGCGGTATTGTTACGGATGTCGATAGGATTAGTGCTGGCTGCATTAGTTGTGGCGATTGCTAATATTCTTGTCCCTTGGCACCGTCGTGCGTGTTTTTTGTATGGTTATTCGAGTATCGGCATATATGGTGGCATGCTGTTGAGTTATATGGCAGCTAAAACAGTTCCATCAGGGCTGATATCATTAATGTTTGGTCTGGCACCAATTTTATCTGGTTTATTAGCACAGCGATTACTCAACGAGCCAAAATTCAGCGTTGTTAAACTAATTGCGTTAGCATTTGCGCTATTGGGGTTATTTTTGGTAAGTGAAAAACACATGCAAGGCTCATTGATGCAAATGCAGGGTTTAGCTTACGTATTTATGGCTGTGTGCTTTTTTAGTTTAAGTGGGGTGATGATCAAGCGAATAAAAATTGCTATTCATCCAATGGCGACCACATTTGGTGCATTAGTATTTGTTACGCCCTTATTTTTTATTACTTGGTGGTTGTTCGATGGTGAGCTCAATACGAGTACGTGGACAGTAAAATCACTGTGGTCAATTGTGTATTTGGGCGTGTTTGGCTCATTGGTTGGTTCGCTTGCTTATTTTCATGTGTTACAAAAATTACCAGCTAGTACCGTGGCGCTAACCACCTTGATCACACCAAGCTTTGCGATTGGCTTAGGGGGCTGGTTAAATAATGAAGCAATTGATCAACAATTACTTATTGGTGCTGCCATCATATTACTGAGCTTAGCGGTGTTTCAGTTTGGTGATGGTTGGTTGAAAAAAAGAGCCACGTTTAAAAAGCTTAACCCTTAACAACAGTCGTCATGTAGCTAAAAGGCATTACTTCTTTTAGCTACATTTTCTCAATTTGTATCACTAAGCGGCGGTTTTTATCGCGGCCCAAAATATTATCGTTAGTCGCTACGTGACGTTTTTCACCAAAGCCTTGCGTTTCAACTTTAGTTTCATCAATTCCTAGGCTCACCATATATTCTTTGATCGCTTGAGCTCGTTTTTTAGACAGCTCTAAGTTGTTCCAACGACCACCGTAGCTATCTGTGTATGAGTCAATCGAAATAGCCGCAATCGTCGTATCGTACTTTAAATACTCAGCAATTTTATCTAAACGTTGTTTTGATGATTTAGTAAGTTTACTGGTATTTGGTTGATAATTCATAATCGTGAAGGAAATATCTTCAAAGCTGTATGGCAGTAATTCATCGCGGCATTGTAAAAATGCCCAATAGGCTTGTTTAAAATTAATGTTCGATAAGCCAACGGCAATTTTATCGGCACTATTTTGCCAGTCTTGGTAATAAAAAGTAGGTTGGTAGCCTTTTTCAAGCTCGGTCAACATTTCCCATGCCGTTTTGTTACCCAGTTCGCCGTCAAATTTTCGTAGTAATTTCATGTCAGCAATATCACGTGCTGGTAAACCTGCTCGCCAGATTGGCGGGACTGCTTTTAAACCAGCAATACTGTAATTGTCAGGACGGACAACCATATCCAAGTTAAATAGCAGGTCTTTATTTTTGCTCGCGGTAGCGCTGAAAATAGCTTCGCCATAATATGGAACTTCATGATTTAATTGGCATTGTAAGCGAGTTGTTTTTACAACTTCCCATTGTGAGTTATCTGCCGTGGCTGTGTACTGGCGCATTGCAGCGCTGGCCGTATCTGAAAGGCATGCAGTTGCAATGCTTAGACTGATAAACAGCATTGAAAGCTTCATTACGGGATCTCCAACAATTTATTACGCCAATATCTTGGCAAAAGCTGCATTTACAGAGGCTAACAGTCATCAAGGTGTCGTTAGCTAGCTCTAGTTCTAGTTAAGTAAAGCAAGTTATATGCCTAAATGTAAGTGTTAATTTAATCTGTAAAGCGCTAGCCTAGCCACTATGATTTTTGACATAATAGCCAGCTTACTCTGGCAAACCAAGAATACTATGGCAAATACTGAACAAACTCTTTTCGCAAAACGCTTTCGTGGCTTTTTCCCGGTGGTTATTGATGTTGAAACTGCAGGCTTTAATAAAGTAACCGATGCACTGTTAGAAATTGCGGTGTCAGTATTAAAAATGGATGATGAAGGCCTACTCAGTATTGATCATACTGTGCATTTTCATGTTGAGCCATTTGAAGGCGCAAACATTGAACAAGCCGCTATTGATTTTAATGGTATTGATCCTTTCTCGCCATTACGTGGCGCAGTATCTGAAGAGGAAGCGATCAAAGAAATTTGTAAAGTGGTACGTAAAGCTCAAAAAGCTGCGGGTTGTCAACGTTCAGTCATAGTGGCTCATAATGCGGCGTTCGACCATGGTTTTTTAAATGCAGCAATAGAACGTAATAATATTAAGCGTACGCCATTTCATCCGTTTGTTAGTTTTGACACAACCTCATTAGCGGGTTTGGCACTTGGTCAAACGGTACTTGCTAAAGCATGTCGTGCAGCTGGCATTGAATTTGACAACAAACAGGCTCATTCAGCATTATATGACACCGAACGTACGGCAGAGCTATATTGTTTGATAGTTAATCGTTGGCAACAGCTGGGTGGCTGGCCTTTAGCTGCAGAAGTGCCGGAAGATGCAGAGCAAGCTGGTGACAACGAAGACTCAGCCGTTAAAACGACTGAGTAATTTTACCTTCGCTCATTTTAACTAAGTGGGGCGGATAAATACGCGAAAAGTGTTTTGAATCTTTTGCGATTTTTAGCTCCACACCGGGATGCATTAACTCATTAATTTTTAAACGGCTAGTAGCTAAAAGCTGTGCTATTTTTTGTTTTACTAGATGTTTTTTACGTTTGGTGTTGGCAATACGAATATTAATTTGTTGCTCGCTGGCACTAATTTTGTCTAAAAATAATTGTCGTTTTGCTGGTGCTGGAATTTTAACTGCTTTTTTACGTGCTTGCTTTAATGCTGCGGATTTAGTGGCTAACAGTTTTTCAAAATCGGCAATTTGCAATTGTTTTTGTCTCAAGTCATGCCAATACTGCGCGATGAAAACTCGGGTTTTTGTGCCCGATGGGGCACCTAGCTCTCCGGTTTCAATTCGCATGGCATCTAAAATATTGCCGCCAATAATTTTACCGCGCGGATTATTTGCTTTACCAACGCGGATCAACCGCCGAGCACTCAAGTCACAATGTAATGCTTGTCGTTCAATAAAGAGATCTTGTTCGCTATGAATATGGCAATACTGGGCATAGCCAATTGAAATAGTCCGAGCGGCTTTAATTTTGCAAGTAAACGCTTCGTCATTTTCACGCTTACGACCAATTGCACCGAGCATAATTGTGACCGCACTGGCACTTTCGATCTGGCCTGATTCAACAAATCCCAATACCGTGATATCACCACTGGCACGCACGTGCATACCATCTTTTATATCGCCACTGATAATTACGCTGCCGTCAAAATCAACATGACCGGTGCCAATATCAACATTATCAAAACACAACACGTCATCAACGCGCATGCCACGAGGGAGGGCGACAGGCACACCTTTACAATCTGCAATCAGTACATTGGGATTAGTTGGATCGAGTTTAGTGCCTTCAAATGGTTGTAATGGTAGATCTTTACCTGGTATGGCGGGCAGCACATCACCAAATACCGTATAACCATCTTCCCCAGGAGTTGCAGCAACACGCTGCATTAGAGGAGTGCCCGGTTTTACAGTGATGATCGCGCCTAAATTGCGCATATCGACCTTACCACCTTCTTTTGCTTGTGGACTCAATACACGATCTTGTGCTGTAGCGCACAAACGTACAAATTTAGCGTCGCTGCCTTCTTTTGGTCTACGACCATGAGCAACAATCGCTCTATAGGAAACACCCGCAGGCTTGTCAAATTGCTGACCTAAAAAATTGTCCAGTGCACGAGTGCTAATGCCATGTAATACGCCAGCATCAACGAGTGCTTCGCGAGCCTTGTCAATCGACATTAAGGCCCCACCTTTAGCAGTGGTTAATGTGGCTTCAGCGACCATATTTTTTTCATCAACCTGAATGAATATCGACGCATCGAGTGCACGAGCAACAATTAAAGAATCATCCTGATAGTTTTTGCTCGGTGAGAATAACTTACCAATATTTGCACTGACTATATCGAAATCAGCGAACGGGGACTGTTCGATTAACTCAATAAGTTGCGCGCTAGTCACTGGGAAACCACTATTTTTAGGGTGCTCAAGCAGTGACACAAAACCCGTTACAGGGTTATGTATAAACAACGACATTTATCGATTTCCTATGTAATATGCCTGTTTTTATTATTTTTATTTAGATGCTTTAATTTACATGCTGCTCGACTAAACCGTTTTTGGGTATTTTCAAACTAACACGCTGCTGAGCATAACCCCTAAGCAATGTTAAGTAAATGTTATTTTATTGTTTGGTGCAATGAAGAGGATTAACATATATTTGCATATTTAATCAGCAACGCCATAGCAATATAAAATAAAGCATAAAAGGGCCTTGAGTATCAGCGCGTTACTCGGTTATACTGGCTGCACGCTCTGAATGAGTTTACTAATTCAGGGGCTGATTAGGATTCGACGGAATTCAAGAAGCCCAAGGTGCATGTCGAGGTGCGGTTTGCCTCGTTAAAAAGCCGCAATTTAAAGTAATCGCAAACGACGATAACTACTCTCTAGCAGCTTAGGCTGGCTAGCGCTCCTTCCATGTATTCTTGTGGACTGGATTTTGGAGTGTCACCCTAACACCTGATCGCGACGGAAACCCTGGCCGGGGTTGAAGCGCTAAAACTAAGCGGCCTCGCCTTTACTTACCGTGTTTGTCCGGGACTTAAAGGTTAATTAAATGACAATACTAAACATGTAGTACCGACGGTCGAGGCTTTTCGGACGGGGGTTCAAATCCCCCCAGCTCCACCAATATCGGTTTTTAAATTCGTTGATTTAAAAACCCTAAAAAACCCACCAATTTGAGCAATCAGGTTGGTGGGTTTTTTTATGTTTAAGGCGAGGTGTTTTATTGTTTTAATAGCTCATCGCTTATTTTTATTTTATTGAAATAAGCGCTTCATTTTGCTGGTGCTTTAGGTACTCGCATCTTATTTTTACTCATGTTAACGTCATTATTCTGTTTTACTTGCCAAGTGATCTTACATGGAATTTTTAGCTGGCGATTTATTAACGCCGCTCAGCGTGATTGGGCTTATTATTTTTGTCGGCTGTAACGTCGATGATTTCGGCGGCTTTTGGTGCTGGTGGCGGGTTGATGTTGTTGGTGGTGATGGCGTCGTTATTGCCTATGAGTATTGTTATTCCGGTGCATGGGTTAGTGCAGCTGGGCTCAAATGCCAATAGGTTTATGCTGACTTTTAAACACCTTGATAAAAGTATGTTTGCGTACTTTTCACTCGGTGGGCTTATTGGTGCGTTTGCTGCGTCGTCTATTGTGACCCGTATTCCACTTGAACTGATGAAAATTGTCGTGGCAGGGTTTGTACTTTATTTATTATGGGGAGTGACGCCAAAGTTGCGTGAAACCTCAGCTTTATGGCGCAGTACAGCTGGTGCTGTGACAACATTTTTATCGATGTTTGTTGGCGCAAGTGGCCCGTTAGTGGGCAGTTGTTTGTATGTTAATAATTATGAAAAGCTAAGATATACCGCTACTTTTTCCGCTTGTATGAGTGTGCAACATACTTTTAAAGCTATTTTGTATGGCTTTGTAGGTTTTTCGTTTTGGCAGTGGTTGCCTTTAGTTGCGGCAATGATCATCAGTGGTGCGCTTGGCACGTGGCTTGGTTTACAGTTATTACAGCGGATTTCTGCGGCTAAGTTTAAACGTATTTTTCGGGTTGTTTTAACCTTACTTGCGCTGCAATTGGCATGGCAGGGGTTACAAGCGTTCTAGCTAACAATTTGTTAAAGCGCTATAAGTCTAGGTGTCATAGCGCTTTATAAATTCTAAGGAGTACAGGGACAAGGGCAGGCTTTTCTATTACACATCATTACAATGAGTGTTGCACTGATATTCTAAATCACACTGACTTTGGTAACGATGAATAGGCAATCACAGCGGCATCCCTGTGTGCTAGATCGGGGTGCTGTAACTTTTTACTGTATTCATCACAAAAGATGATTGCATCTCCTTTTGTTATCAATAAAGGGTCGTGAGTGAAGTTTAATAACAGCGATTGCCAGCGCTGTATTATTTCTTTTGGTGGGCTTGGCAGAACTTTTAATATTGCTTTTGATTGGGTAAATTGGCTGTTTATTGCGATGTTTAGCATGTCGTCGTTTGCAGCTCCTAGCCAGCTAGTACCGTTATCGCCAACACATAAAAGTGGCATATAAGGCGCAAGAGCTGGGCATACATCATTTCTATACACCTCAACTTTCCAATAGTTACGGGCTATTTTTACAAACTGAGTAAAATCTTTAATTGGGGTAAAGTTTGATGTCGCTAAAGGCAAAATCTCTACTCTGGGTTTATTGGCATTCACGGTGTCGTTAGAAACATCAATATACCAAGGGCCAATAATAAATGCGTTTTGAAAATACTCATCCCGCAGTGAACCCCATGCTTTTTGTAAAGGATTGCCCTGTGCAATAAGACCTTTTAATAAGCTAAGCCCTGGTTTGTTTGTGTGCGGCAGTTGTGCTTGTAGTAATGTAAATACCTCGTCTCTTATTTCTCTACAGCGGCCAATTGGATAAGGTTTTTCAGCAAAGTAAGGCATCGTAGGTGCAAGTGTTAAATCGGCTATTAATCTTAGTTGAGCTAAGTCAGCACATAGTAAAGTAAGCTGCTCTGAGGAAAAGTTATTATCAAGCACGTATATTCCTTATCGTATTTATTGTAATTTTTTTAGTTGAGCTTGTGTGTAGGCGTCATCTCTAAGCCACCTTAACATGTTTGGATAACCGTTGGGGTGATCAGGTTGTTCGCACATAAACCATGAATACAACAGCGGATAGCCAAAGCCAGTATTATTGCTAAAAGCGGTTATTAAGCTAGCTGAACTGCCTTTATAACCGTGTTGATGAAATAAAACATCGGGTGCAATATTTAAGTAACAGGCTGCGGCCCATGACCATGCAATCGCGGTCATTTCTTCAGCGGCTTGGTGATCATGGTTTTTCATATCGCCGGTTAAACAGGTTCTGTTTGTCTCTGAGGTTACTGCAATATGCCCTGCTTCATGAAGGATGTCACCAGGGTAGAGGCATTTTTCTAAATCAAGTAGTAAAGTTCCCTGGGCTACTTTAATTCCCGGCAAAAAAGTCTTTTCGTTTAACGTTTGATACCTGTGCTTTATTCCAATATGAGTAACAAAGGCGAGAATTTTTTCAATCTCAGTGTTCATACCACTCCCTGTATTTAGCAATTACAATTGTTGCTTACAGTAATATAGCACTCTATTCTAACTAAGTTTAGTTAGCGTTAATAAATCAATTTAAGGTGTTTTGCTTGTCTAAAATCAGGCAAGAAAAAGGAGTTATTATGCAAAATGAATTGATAGCAAAAGTGCCATCTCTGCACACAACAGCGCAGAGCATACTACCTTGTTATAAAGAAACTGGGCGCTTAGGTCTATTTCAATTAAAACGAATGTGGCACAAAGCGCAATTACAAAAACAA
>TARA_R110001606_G_scaffold85902_2_pt1 | contig 27159 bp, 44 predicted proteins | sample TARA_R110001606 | Tara Oceans TARA_R110001606 (sample SAMEA4398315) | marine metagenome | biome: Polar Biome; feature: [SRF] surface water layer (ENVO:00010504); material: water (ENVO:00002006), including particulate matter (ENVO:01000060) such as... | depth 5 m
AGTCTTATCAATGCCGCGCCTGTTCATTCCCAGTGCATCGGCTGCTTTAGTGTTTGAGCCATGCTGGATAACCGCCTCTAAAACTCTGGTCTGTGATTCGCTTCTTGCAAACTCCAATAAACTGCGGGGGTCAATCCTGTCCATTATTTCACCTGTTGTTGGTTTAGTTTTCTATATTCGCTCTGCGGGTCAATCGGCAAATTAAAGCCTAAATCAAAAGCCCACTCGTAAACCTGATTTAGAAAGTGGTGCATCTCGCCAGTATCTAAATTACTGGTCTGCCTAAGCTGGTCTTTAATGATTGTCTTTCCAACCTTAACCTCTTCAGTGCCCAGAAATAACTGTTTCAGTAATAGCTTAACATTTTCTTCAGTGTAGGAGGCATCACGCTTATTAACTGCTGCGCTTAGGTATCTGCACCAAGAATGAAACATAGCGTTCTGAGAGATTGTTCGGGGGTTGCTGTAGGGCTTTAGTGTGATAGCGCAGGGCTTCTTATAGTCCCAATCTTTGAGGCGGTCAGCAATGTACCTGAGCCGAACATCTATTTCCTCGGCTCGATACACTTTTACACTATCGGCATCGCTCAAACTATTGCCCTTGATAACCACTTCTGGCTGGTTATAGCTTCCTGTGATTCTAGGCGCGATTCAAAAGGCTTGTCTGTCTCATTGTTATAGGCTGCCTTTGCCACTCTCAAATCGTAATCAGTAATGACCTTGCACTGCTTTGCCCTGAGTCTGCTGTGTAGCGTCTTGGCGTTAATGCCTGCGACCTCAGCTAAGTGGGGCAAGGTGTACTTCTCCCCAGAAGTCAGCTTTGTATTCCTTCCAGCGTAAGAATATTTGATTGCAATCTTTCTCGAATTTGGGTGCTGTACTCTAAGCATATTTCACCTCATTACCACCGTCGAAATAAAATCCGCGAGTGGTCAAATAGTATTGCTTTTGAATTTCACGTTCTTCACCATCCAGCCAGCTAATGTCTGTGATTGAAGCATCAAATGGCCTGCCTCTGATTGAGCTTTCACCTGAGCTAGACGGTGGCTCATGTTTAACCACAAAAGGGGAAACACCGCCTGTCTTTTTGGTTCTGGCTAACCAGCTATTGATAAACTTGGGCATCCCTGATTCTGTTTTACGCTTTGGCTTGTTAGTGAATAACCACATTCTCATAGCTTCACATTCAGCTTTAAACATCACATCACCATAGCTTTCAATCAGTTCCTCATGGAGGTCATCAGGAATAGTGTATTCCTTGCCAGTTTTTAAGAGCATGGCAGACTCCAGCGGGCAATGGTGCATTCTTCGTCAAATCTGTTTTTGACAGTGACGTTTTCTTTTATCAGGTGGTGACCATCGCGCTTTAGGTTATACACTACCGCGGATATTCTGGTAATGCCTAGCTGATGGAAAGCGTCTAGGCTGGTTATTGTGTTACCGCTTCTCAGGTAATCGAGTACACGTTGCTTCTGATTCATTTTCTTAACTCCTTTGGTTTCCGCTAAAGCGTCAACACGTTTTTTGAAAGGTTTGTTTTTAAATAATTTATTTTCTTTGAGATACTTTAACCCTTTTCACTTGTCATCAAGTAAATTTTTAAGGTAAGAGGGCTAAAGCGACTCCTCGGCAAATTCGTTATCGTATCGAATATTTAATCTATCCGTCTGCCAGTACCGACTGGCTTCAGGGGCTATATCAAGAGGGTCAACTTGGTCTTTGGGGTTTAATTTCAAATGGTTCCCCAACCTCTAGCCCGATAACTTCTTCAATTATAAAACTACATCAACCTGTTTGTAAACACAAAACAGGAACTATCTTCCAAGTCGAAAGAAATCAACTACATCAACATTAAGGGCGGCGCAGAGTTCCTGCATGGTGTGCAGCTTCATGTTAGGCTGCGTTCTCCACCGTATAACCTGCTGTGGGCTTGTCTTAGCGATTCTAGAGAGTTCTGCGTTAGATATACTGGCATTTGCTTGCGCGGCTCTAACGGCCTTTCCTGCGTCTATAAGTTGCATATTATTATCTCACCTGTGGTATATTGTTATTGACCGGCTAGCGCTGGTCTTTCTCCTGTTGGTTCCCCCCCTCGCGGGGGGGATTTAACTTTAAAACGGTATGTCTTCATCAAACTCTGCTGTAGGTGCTGGAGCTGCTTTGGCTTGTGGTGCTGCCTGCTGCTGCTCATCCTTTGCGCTAAACTTCAAGCTCATATACTTAGTGCCAGTCTTGCTGGTATTAACCCAGCCGCTTACCCAGTAATCAACGCCACCAATTAACGCGCTGCCTTTTCGGTCTGGGTGCGTTTCGCTTTCTTTCTTGTCGTTCACAAACATTGCGCCAGTGTTATCTTTCTGCTCGTATGTACTCATTTTATTCTCCAGTTTATTTTGCTTGTCTAAATTCGGGGGTCTTCATTGTTGCGCGTTCTTGGGTAGTAAATACACCGCCCTTGCTTGGCGCTTTCCAGAGCAGTTGTTTTTCTGTATCGGTTAGCTCTGACCATGCTTCGTTTGCTGTACTGAAATCATCAGTAGCCAGCCCATCTTTGATAGCCTTAACGCTTGGCATCAGGTCGATGATTGAATCTTCGTAGCTTTCCTGCTCGGCCTTCTTAACTGCCTTGTCGCTTCTCAGCATTGCCGCTTCTGCGTCATCATCTACCTGCGGAATACCTGCCATAGCCGCTAGACCGTAACGTCTTGCGTAGGTAATACATGAACCGCCAGCCTGCGGGTCGCGCTTAACCATCGGCAGTAGAAACTCTTGCTCTAACCATTGACCAGAGGTGTGCATCAGTCTAGTAGCTACGCCAACGCTATTCTCTGTGCTTACTGGGAACTGTACATAGCTCAGGCCATTAGCTGCAAACGGCTCTTTTACCACCTGCATAACGTCAGACAGGTTCGCATATTTGGATTTAAAGAAAGGGTTGCCAGTGCCTTTAACAGCTCCCCCCATAACGGCTTGCGCTTTGCATAAAGCTGTAGCCAGTTCGTTGATTGATTCGCTTGAAAACATACTATCTCCTATTGTTAAGTTGGTATTGTACTAAAAAGTTAATCGTGCGGTAACACTTTTGTCAGGGTCAGCGCAATTAGCTGAAGCGCATTCACCTGCTGCATAGAGTGCGCCAAAGGCTAGGTAATATTCCTCTGGCATATCTGCGCGCTCGTTGTTGCCCATCGCGTAATCTTTCTCAGCCAGCTCGTAAAAGTAATTATTAAAATCTGCGGTAAACATAAAGCCTCCTATTGCTCTGCGCGTTTAACAAATAGCTCAACAGCGTCTTCAATCTTCATGCCGTTGCTTGTAATGTGCTTAACTTCTTCGCCAGTCATATCTGGCTTTGGGAATATGATTGTCCAACGCTCCGCCATGTTTCTTCTCAGGTGTCCTGAAGTCTTGCGTCTAAGCATCGACACAACCGCGCCTGAGCCTACTCGCTCAATCTTGAAGGTGTCGCCCTTGCTGTTTTTCTTGGTGTGCATATCTTTAAGCTCCAAAGGTTTGCAATATTAAATCTGCGGCTCTTTTTTTAGTGTTAGTAACCCAATAAACCTCACCAGTGCATTCCTCAGCAACCACCCATTTATTATTTTTTTTAATTACTGTCATAACTCCGCAGTTATGTTCGCAAATATAATAGCCTTGTTTTAATTTTCTCATTGTGAAGCCCTGTTGTTTTTTGAATGTGTGTTTATAGTGCCTGACGTTTACATTTATGTCAACACTATAGGCAATAAAAAGCCCAAGTTAATGGGCTTGGTTTAATATGCGCCTAGTTTAAGTAGTTTAGCGCCTTATATCGGGACATTTATAAACTGATAACCGGACATTTATAAACTAATATGACCAGATAGCGGGGGTGGGGAACCCATCTTCTTGGGTGCAAGCGTCTATGTGAATGAATCTAGTGCGCCCTTTCTGCTTAATACCGATTCTCTGTATACCATGCTTTTGAGCCACTCTAAGCAATTCTAAGGCCTTTTCTCCGCTAACCAATATATCTACCGCCTTTCCAGTTGAATGCGCTCCTGCTACCTCTTTACGCTGCTCTATGGGGTGTTGAGGACTACGGTAAGCACTGCTGATAGGAAAGCCAAAGTCACACTCTTTCCGAATCTTAATCAGCAACTTAACAAAGTCTTCATCCATGCCGTTCTCGCCACTGTGTTTGCAGGCCAGTTCTTTATCTGTGAAGTAGACTATTTTCTTTTTAGCTGTCATTTTTTAATCCTCTCGTAAGTTCTAAGGCCACCCAGTCCAAGCATACCCATCAGCACTGGGAGCATAGTAGCCGTGTCAGCTTGCGGGATAGTAACCCCAAAGCCAGCCGCCAGAGGTGATATTAGAAAGTTTACTGCAAAGCCTAAGACACAAACCCAGCCGGTTGCTGGTCTCCATCCTGCTTGGAACCAGTTGCCTTTTGCTTCTTCTCGATTGACTGCGATCTGAGCCAGTGCGATTTCCTGCGCGTGAGATTCTGACATTGTCGCAAGCTCATGGGCAATCTTCTGCTTTGTATCCGCATCGGGTATCCATTTATCTAGTAGGCCAGTAATAGGGGCAATTAGGGCTTCAATCAAAAGAACTTGCCCATAACAAACAGGCTTATGATTAGCGGGTAAATGCCCCACAAAGCTGTTTGCAAAGATTTAAATTTAATCTGCCCTTCATCAAGTCTACGCTCAATGTTTGAATATCGAACAGCACATTCGCGCTCGTGACCTTCTAACTTTAGTAGGGCTTCTTTAACTGTAGCCATGATTTAGTAATCCTGCATCTCATCAATATAAGTTGCGTGTGCAGCAACAACGGCTTCGGTGTGAACAATAGAACAGATAGCTTGAACTTCTGCGCTCTCACCTGAATAGTCATCGCCAGCAGATATTACTTTGCGGCTATATGCTGAAGAAATCTCTAGCCCGTCATCTGTGATTGCTGTCTTGGTGCGTACTTGTACGGCCTTAAACTCGCCAACAATTTCAATCTTATCTTCTGTAATTACTTTTTCTAATGCCATTTTCTTTATTCCTGTCTATGCCCAGCATCCACTGGGCGTATGGTTGTTAAACGATATATGTTAAATCAAAGATGATGGTGCTGGTGTTATTGCTATTTAACTTGGCTACATCAACACTTTGCGCGGTGTCATTGTTTTTATTGTATTTAATCTGTGCTGCCTGTGTTGCTTGTACGCCTTGGATATAATAATAAGGTGCGCTGGCATCTACAAAGCTGTTGATTTGACAAACTCCATGCCCCCGTGCGCCGCTATTATTCTTGACTGCAAAAGGTAAACCAGTAATTCTTAAAGCACCGCCTGTAAAAGTGCTAGCATTAATGTTATTCATATTGACGCTAACATGAACCATCCTGCCAATCTTGGTGTATTGGCCGGTTCTAGTTGTGCTAGATGTTTCGCTCCCTGCGCTGTTAGAAATGCCGCAAGTCCAAGTACCCTCTTCATAATCGTCTAACTTATTTAAATCATCTATACCACCTAAGAAAACTCCGCCAGACAAATATAAATCTTTGAATCTTGTAGTAGTAGCGCCCAGATTCATTTCATCGTCATACGTGCCGTTGTTGTATGTTCTAGGCTGTAAGCTATCAGGGTTAATCTTAATACCATTGCCACTAGGTTCAACAATAATAGGCTTATTGCCACTTGTGCTGTGGAATCTAATTTGCGTAGTTGAGCCTTGCTGCAAATTGAGCATAGAGCCATCATTGTCTGTGCGATTTATAACAACAGGTGCTTCTACACTAGAGCCAACCCCACCAGTAACGTTAGCAGCTTTTGACCTAACATCACTGCCTCGGATTGTGCCGTCAGGTTTAAGCTCTACATGGTCTAAGGTATTGTTAGATATAATAGTATTCAGCAGGAAATTACCATCTTCATCAATCCTTGCAACTTCTCTGGCGTGTTCTCCCTGACCTGTGTGGTGCGTTCCAAAAGCAAGATAGCTAGATGGCGTTGTGTCTTGCGAGCCGCAAACTAAAAAGCCTTTTGCACCGTCATTTGTACCATCTGCATCATTAAACTCAATTGTACCAAGTGGCTGTCCAGCTCTTAAAGATGTATCAGAATTTGTAAAAGATGCGGTCAAGCTGCCTTTTGCAGAGCTTCGTAAAGTTACAGAATTAAGGTCAAAAGATTGGCTTAAATTGTATGTGCCAACACCACCGCTACCGCTATCAAATGACTTGATAAATGTGTTCGCTGGTATAGCGTTTGCGCTATAAATAACGTCACCAACAGCCAAGGTTGCACTGTTCACAGATGTAACATTCATAACGCCAGCAGATACACTAGCTACAAAATTTCCAGACTCTAAGTTAGAGCCTCGAATGTCTAGTGCTGCTTGAGTTGTACCGCCTTGGCCTTCACCAATCTGCAACCTTTCTTTAATTAAAGCATCTCCATGCACATCTAAGGTAGCCTCTGGAACACCACCCTGACCAATAGCTAAACCGCCACCACTAGAGTTGTGACTAGCATCCCAAAATAAACGCACTCCTCCTGCATCATTCCAGACGCGAAAATCGCCATTATTATCTAAAACCATCTGCGTCTTTGTGTCAGTTCCATTGAAACGGCTAAAAGTATGGCTGCCGAATTGTGGCACACCATTATCGTCAGAGGCTTTTGTCCTAAAGCCAAGCCCTGAGCTGAAGGCCGAAACCCTGCCAAGCGCACCCCCTGGAGTAGTATCTACCAAATGAATCTCAGGCGAACCTGAAGTTACAGTAATGTCTCCTGTAGTGCCTAGACTGGTAAAAGTTACACTTGTGTCTAGCTGCGCCTTGTCTGTGTTTAAGTTTGTAAAGTTCGCATCCACTTCCGTATTGGTAAGCGGTGAACCTTTTCCTGCTCTTGTTACGATAGTAGACACGATAAACCCCTTATACGCTAATGGTTACAACCCAAGTGATAGCCAGAGAATCGCCAGCCGCTTTGTTTACAGTATCAAAAACAGTTCGGCAAAGCATATCGCCACCGCTTGCAGCATTGAATATTCCAGCCTCGGTAATTGCGCCAGTAGCATCACCAGCCGCCCACTGAGCGTTGAACGTACAAACGCCATTTGAGGCAGATGTGCTTGAGAATGCGTTTCTGTCTAGCTCTGTAACAAGTGTAGTCTGTCCAGCAGATGCGGCTGTTGAGCCAGTACCTACAGCCATACGGCTCATAGTGGCGGTGCTTGAAACCATTTTGTTAGAAATGTAATTCAGCCCATCAGTAACAACCAGATTCTTTATTTCTTGGCGTTGCTTTAGGTTTCCATTCTCGTCAGTAAGGGTCAGGATAACATCGCCCTTAATCTTCAAATCTTCTTTCATTTTCTTAACCCTTATATAGTTGAGCTTTGTCCAACAAAGTCTTGCTGGAAATAAGTAATGTCGCAGTAGTCCTGAGCAACTACTAGACCAGAATCAGTTGCCCCAATTGTATCACTAAAAGGCTTGCTTGCCGATAATGTTGTCACATCACCTACGCTAAGAGCCTCTGTGACGTTTTTCACTGTATCCAGCGTAGTTGCATCGGTAGTGGCTGCTCCGTCTGCAAATGGCTTTGTAAGGCTTAGGGTTGAAGTATCTGAAACAGTAGCGCTGTCTGAAACATTCTTGCCCATGCTCCACGTTAGCTGTTCTGATGCTGTAGCAGTCTCAACAAACTTATTAAAGTACAAGAAAAAGCCGCGCTTAATCTTGTAGATTGCTCTTTTGAATGCAACAGTTCTGTTAGGCATCGAAATCCTCTCTTAGCTGAAAGTTGACAACCTCATAGCAGGTTTCTTTCTTGCCATATGTGTAAGTGATTTCAATTTCACCTTCATAAAAACCAGCGGCTAAAAATGCAAGGTCAGGTTGACCAAAGCTAAAATAAACTTTGCCTTCATCTTTTGTGCCAAATGGGTTGAAGCCATTCATGGTGAAGAGCAGGGTCTTTGAGCCTTTAGCTCTGAAACGCATCTTACCTGCAAGCATTTGAGTTAGGTCAACAACAGAGCCATCATCATCGCGGGTCAGGGTCACTTCTAGCTGTGGTGCAGAGTCGCCCTGCACTATTGGATAAATCATTTTTATGCCTCTGGTGGTGTGGGGAATACCACGTTATCAATATTAGTTTCATCTGGGTACTGGCTTGGCAAGTCCCTAAGAGCTTGCCTGTATGTAGACCATTCTACCTTTTTTTCGTCCGCAAGTGGGCTATCTATAAACTGTGTCCAGTCGGTGCCAGTGAGCATCATGTCTCTAAGTCTGCGAACTTCAACGGATACCATATTCATTTTTTCAACTCCAATGCTCTTATCAATATGCTTGTTACAGCCGCACCGCCAGTTGTAGTGCCAGAGGTTTTCTGCCCTGTTATTTCAACGGTGTTAGTTCCAGATGTCGAGACTATGTTTATAGCGTCAATAACATCCAAACCGCCTGTGAAGGTATTGAGGCTAATTTGTGAGCCATTGTGTTTTACGCGAACCTTTAACAAGAAAGGTGAACGTTCAACAGCATAATAGCGCCACAAAAGTTCTGTAGCCGCGCCAGTACCCGTCCAAGTTAGGGTGGCTATGCTTTGCTCTGCGGTTGTTCCATTCCAGCTTGTCCCTGTTGAAGTTAATGAGGTTGGAATTGTTACCGCTTGATTCGCTATCTTCAAAGTATCTACTGCAAGATTAGCAATCTTTCCCTCTGTAACCGCCAAATCTTGTATCTTTACAGGAGTAACAGCATTGCTTGCTAGTTTCGTGCTATTAACACCGCCACCGCCAATGATTAAAGTTTGCTTGCCACCTATGACCTGCGTATCTATACCTGTCCCATCAATCTCAATTCTGCTTGCTTCTACCTTGCCTGTTTTAATCAGGCCGCCATCAATAGTAGTTATCTCTGTACTGTCTGGGTCTGCAAGCTCATTATTTAAGTTGGTAAAAGTCACCAATCCGTCAAAATTAAAGCTAGAAAAAGGCGTTGAAAAAGTTATGGTTTGGGTTCCACCATAAGTGGCTTCAGTGATTGTGAAAGATGTTGCCCAATACTTGCCATCTGCGCCTGTTACCGTTGGCGGGTTTACCTGCCATCCAGAGCTTAAACCACCGAAAGTGTTAGTGTTATAGTTATATGAGGTGGCACTAGGTGTGCTAGGAGTTGAAGCTGAAGCCGCTGTTTTATATATGTAACCGTTAGAGGCTCTGGGCTGTTGCTCTGCCGCTGTGGTTGTAGCGTTTACTGCTGAGGTCTTTGCAGATTCATTACCGCTATAATCTACAGAACTTAGCTTGTAGTAATATTGGGTACTGTCGCTCAACCCAGAGTTTGTGAACTCAGTGAAAAAGCCAAAGGTTCCCGCTACGTTAGCCACAACGGCATAAGTTCCGCCAGATGTAGCAGACCGATAGACCAAGCAACTAGCAAAGTCTTTATCTGCTGGGTTTGTCCAATTCAAACTAACAACACCCTGACCGCCTGTAGCCGCTAATCCTGTTGGCAAGGCTGGCGCTGTCGTGTCTCCTGTTGCTGTCTGATTAACAGTCGCATAGGTACTCTTAACGCCAAGATTATTAATTGCACGAACTCGAATGTAATAGGTTGCTGCTGGAATTGTCGGTGTGATAGTGAAGCTGGTAGATACGGTTGTAGCGCCTGAAAAAGAAACATTATCGGTAGACCATTCTATTTCGTACGCTTCAACAAATACATCTTCGCTTGCAGTCCAAGAAACAAGCATCTCTGAAACTGTTGTTCCGTCACCTGTAATAGATACAGTGTTTGTAGCTACTGGTGAAGTGGGCGGCTGCGTGACAGTTCCATCATAAAGATTGATTTCACCGCCTGTCAGAAAATCTTCTTGGTCAGAGGTTGCCCAGTCGTAAATGTTTGCCGCTGTCTCTATAGCATTAACATTCACAACAATGCCGCCATCATTACTCGCGCCCAGTGTGTAGTTCAAAACTTCAAAGACTTTTTGCGACCATCCCATTTTGGCATTGGTTACCATAACAGTATCGCCAGCCTTGAACTTTAACGCGGCAAGGTTACAGGGTAGGGTTACGGTCGTTTGCTGTCTTGACTGAAGCAAGGCTATTTTAGCTATTCTTTGCGCCTGAGTGTTATTAGTAACATAAGGCAAAGGCATATCTAAATAGATTGGGTCGCCATCTTCAACGCCATAAGTTGAGCTAATCTGTGCAGGGTAATCAGCAACAATGTAGCCATCTTCTGAACTTATAAAACTACCTTTCACACCGTTGTATAGTGTGCGTCTGCTTTGCTTGGTCTGTATTTGTATTTCGGCAGTAAGTACAGATTCATCAATAGTCACTACTGGGGTTTGGTAATAGGCAGGCATGATAAAATAATTAGCGCCAGAATAAACCAGCTTTCCCCCCATACAGGCGAGCATATCGTTGATATTGCTTTTACGGCTTTTAGCTGTATTTACATCACCATTAAGAGTGTATCTTTTCTGACTTCCGCCACCGTCTACATCAACGTCTTGGTTGCATACAGTTATCGCGTTAGTCAATGCGGCAATATCAATGTTGTCTGGGTTTTCCCCTAACCCATACTTGTCATCAACTAAATAATCTCGAATACATAAAGCAGGGTTTTGCGTCCACTCTGTTAGTCCAGTGGTAGGGTTGTAAACTTTTCTGCCTTTAATAAGCGCGGAAATGTTTGGCAAACCTGAAAACTTGTCTTGGTTATATTTGAGGCGAATATAGATATAAGCAACGCCAAGCAGCTTATTATCTGCATTCCATTTGCTAGAACGCGAAACCAAGTTACTATCTGCTGTAGTTTGGTCGCCTTCGTGAAAATTAAACTCGGCATATTTCCACCAGTCACCAACCGCACCCACTCTCTTTTCGGTCACTGCACCGCCCACACTACTAACCGTGGCATTCGCGTTCGCGCCAGCATTAAAAGAGTAGTTGTAATTAGGGTCGGAACCACCAATTGCAGCAACGGTGAATGTGTTGTTTAAATTCAAGCCAGCAACAGTCGAAGAACCGCTAAAAGTAACAATGTCACCAACCCTAGCCGTATTAGTGTCAGCGGTAACGGTTACAGTTGGAGTGCCTGATATAGTTGAAAACGGGCTTTGTTTTATTAATAAATTGTTATTGCTCCATACAGCATCTTTGCCAAAATACACTTCTTCATATTCTTGAATCTCGTGTCCCGCAAAGGCTATCACTTGGTGCAGGTAGGCGTTCTCGTCCCCAGTGGTATCAAGGAACACAACCGCTCCGCCAGTTCTAGTCTGTCCGTAAAGTATCTTTCTGGGAGCGGCTGGCTCCCTAACCGTTATGTTAGAGCCTGTATTCCCTCCCATGTCTAAGCTGGGAGCTAAAGCCCTTGAAAGCATAGATAAGCCAGCACCTAGAGCAAATGCGCCCCAAGACCAAGCCGACCATGCTGTTGCAGTTATTACTGCTGGCATAGCCGCTGCGATTCCTGCAATTACTGCAAAAGCCATTGTTTAATTCCCTAAGTATTTTGAGTAAACGCGCTCGATTAATCCGAACCCTAACTTTAGCAATAAGCTGTCAAATGGTATATGTACTTTAGTGTTTAAAGTAAGCGTAGAAACTCCAGCATCTTTGCAGTATTTTTCTGCGTACTGAATCAACTTCGCCCCTGTAGCCCCTGCCCTGCTATCAGGTAACACAAAAATAACATCATTAACTGCAAACAAATGGTCTTGATAGTGAATGCTTTTGCTAATAGTTAAAACAAAATAGCCGACCAACTCACCTTCATTTCTTGCAGTGAATATTTTCAAAATGCCTAGCTCATCTAGCTTTGCATACTCTTCCCAGTTTGGGTTTAGTTTAATTTTACCTTGATTGAGCGCGACCAATTCCCAGTGCTTTTCTAGAAGTGGAGCAATGTCTTTTTTGACGTTAGCCATACACTCATGCTTTATAGTAATCAACCTCGGTTTCCTCTGCCTGTTCTCAGTCCTTCTCTACCAGCAATACCCGCTGTAGGTTGTGCAGCAGGTGTGTTCCTTCCCCAGATAATCTCCAGCTCCTGAATAGATGTTACATATTCAAAGCCGTCATCTGTAGGGTGTTCAATCTTTTGGTCGTTGTCTGTGTAGCGCCTAACATAAGCGCGCTCGAATGCGATTAGCTTATTTTCAACGCTTACATTAATACTTGAAAATTGACCGCCATCACTTATCGTCATTACATCCATAAAGCCAGTGAACAAAACAGCAGGGCTTGCAATTACATTGCCAGAACCATCAAAAGCGCCAAGGCTTATAGTCATCAATCTGCCTTGATAATCTTCATTCTGAGCAAGGTTAATCAGTGTAGCGTTACATCCAGACAGGGTTACATTAGCCCCGTTAGCTTGCAGGTCTGCGGTCTCCTGTATCTCACTGATTTTAAGCAGGTCACCTGCGCCCACATAAGTTTCAGCTTTGTTTAAATTGACGTTCGTTACTACTGCGGTTCCACCATAACGGCTGCGAACCATTATTTGCGTGGTTGACCCCAGTGCTGTAAACGTATATTGAAACGTTCCTGCCGATATTCTTTGGTAGTAAAAGTAGTTGTCTGGCCCAACATACATATCCCCAAGCCTTACTTCAACATCTGCTCCAGTATGATTTACAGTAACAGTGTATTTCTCGCCTGCAACTGTTGTAGAACTTTGGAAAACGCCAGCTCTGTTAGGGTAGTCAGGGCCAGACATATTGGCTTGTCCTGATGTATATGTCACAGTACCAGTGCCAAGTTCTTGGGTAGACCAGTTATTCAGATTAGAAGCAAAGCTAGGATTCAAGTTAATGGGTTCCCCTACTGGAGTATCTAAATCACCTAGACCTGACCAGAGGCGAACAGTTGAGGCTGAGAAAGCCATATCTATTAAATAAATTGGCCTTACTACTTCTGCTGTTGCCACTGCTTGCATTTCTGCACTTAGGATTCTTGACATTAAAGAGCCTCCACACAAGCAAAGCTAAACCCATACATAGAGGCAGTGTCTGTTGACCAGCTAATATTATTAGTAGACATACGCCAAAGGCTTTTTGGTAACGTGAAATCTGGTGAAGTTCCAGAAGAAATAGCGGTTCTTAGTGGCGGCTCAAATACTAGGTTATTAGCTCCTGCGGCTTTATCGGCTGTGGTTATATACAGGTAGTCTCCAAACTGGAAATAGTTACCAGCAGAAACAGCACTTGAACTAGAACCCATAGCAACAGAGGTTGAGCGTATAGCTTGAGTTCCAGTAACTGTCCCGCTAAAAGTTGTGGTGTGCAAAGGGTGGCCGAATGTAAACGTCCCTGATTGCCCTTTAAGCCCGACTATGAAAGCCTCTACCGAACGTGCCTCTGCATAGCTTAATGGCGGCAAAGTAACCTCAGCTTCCCACCTAGCGCCCGAATGTTCGAACACCTGCTGGTCAAAAGAAAAAGGCGATTCACTAACAGCAACCGCCCTCTTTAATCTCATTGTAATATTTTGAATCCCAACGTTGGGAAATGCTAATGGCATCTTATGCTCCGATTAATGCTTGACTGTAACCACCGCCTCTTTGTCGTGCATCAGCTACAGCACCTTTGGCGGCACTTGCTATTTGAGGCATTAGGTTTGCTACCTCTGCGCGTACAGTTTGAGCTACGCCAGTGGATATATTGATAGTTTGGTTTATTGTAACACCGCTGCCGCCCATCTGGTTGTTCGGTATGATTGAGCCTGATTGGTTAGGTACAAACATCTCTTGTCCACGTTCACCAACCATGTAAGGTTGACCAGCCTGAACAGAGCCACCGATTGCTTTAAAAGTAGAAGTAGCAAAAGGGTCACTACCTCCTAAAGATTGTCCATACCCGCCTGACGCATTGATACTCCCTTGAGGGCTAAACCGCGTAGTAATTGCATTAAAAGCCGCATCAACAATATACTTCTGAATCAGCATTTTAATCAGGCTGTCTACAACGCTTTTAGCCATAGATTTCATAGCGTCTTTGAAGTTAGCAGCACCAGTGACAGCAGCAGTAAGGGAATCAGTTAAACCGTTTAAACCTTGGTCTGTCAGGCTTTTAATGTTCTCATCCATCGTTGGTATACTATCGCTCCAACTATTGAAACTAGCTTCCATTGCTCCAACTGAATCCACCACTGTTTTTGTAGATGGTGCTATCGCTTCGGGTAGCGTCTCTAGTGAAACTTTTAAGTCTTCAATTAATTTATTCAAACCTTTAGCAAAGTCTTGCTTGTTCATCAAAGCAAGTGATTCACCTGCATCCAGTGCAGCCGCCCTCAAAGCTTTAAGTTCTTCTATTCGTCTTTTTTTAGCTGTTGTGACCATTTGGCGCGTTTTCCCGCCAGCTAGTTCTGCATTTAATTCTTCAATCTCAGCTGTGAGCTGTCGCGCATTCATATTTTCGTCAGAGGTAAATGCTCTCGTAAGCCCGTCTTTCATCTGTAAGGCTGAGTTGTAGACTGTTATAAATCCATTGGCTAACATCTGGAACCCTGTTACAGCGCCTTGTATAGCCGTTAAAACATTGATTGCAAGGGTTCGCGCAAACTGCTCGACTGAGCCGTTAGTTTCTTGTATTCCAGTAACAACTTTATTTCTTAGGGTATCCGCTAAAAGCTCAAATGCTGGAGCCATAGATGCGAACATCTGGTTCTTAATACCGCCCATCAATGTGCCTAGCTTGTTCAGGGCATCATTAGCGTCTTCAACACCACTAGCCGCTGATTGTGACATCACCGCACCAAGGGTTTCAGCTTCTAAAAACATCGCGTGTAAGCCATCCCTGCCTTCCGCCAGTGTATTGACTAAAGCCGCGCCTTCACTATCAAATAACTTAAACGCCAAACGCAACTTGTCAGAGTCGCCTTTGACATTCTGGAACGCGTCAGCCAGAACCATCATGCGTTCATCGAGAGGCATATTAACTAACTTGCTAGCATTTACCCCTAGCTCTTTAAGCGCGCCCTTAGCTTCACCAGTACCTTGGGCAGCCTCAGCAGTTCTACGCGCAAAACGCTGCATAGCCATATTCAGGGTGTTGGTGTCTACACCAGTTTGGCCAGCAGCATATTGGAGCTTAGATAAAGCATCAGTAGTTGTGCCGATTTTAGCGGCAGTTTTTGAAAGCGCAGAGGTAGCATTTAAAGACGCTTTACCCATATAGGCAAAACCAGCTACACCAGCGACAGCAACCAAAGCGGTTTTTAAGCTGAATACGCTTTTGGTCAAGCCCATCAAGCTCTTGCCTATAGATGCAAAACCTTTCTTAGTCTTATCAACTGCAAAAATTGCAATTTTAGCTACTGCTGGTGCTGCCATTTTGCTCACTCATTATGTGAAAGTAGGCGAGCCATTCGTTCATTTCTGAAAGGCTCATCTGCTCCGCTTGCGCTATTGGAATGTGAAGCCTCTCAGCCAAGGCGATGGTGTTCATCCTTAACTGAGAGGTTTCTAGTTTTTTATTGCTGTTTCAACCGAGTCGATAGTTTCAAACATCTGGTTGGCGATTTCACTGATAATTGCAGTTTCTTCGCCCATCAAATCAATTCTATCTTCTGCGTTTGTAAACAATTTATCGCCACCAGCATCTTCAGCTTTCATAACGATAATGTCCACCATTGAAGCAATGCTTGGAGCTTCAAGAATAGTGGGGTGCTTCTTTTGCAACTCGTTCATGTCGTAACAAGTTATTGGGCGAGTGTATAAGATGAAAGGCTTACCTTTTTCATCTGCCCACCCAGTAACTTTAACTTCACGTGGCTTGATTTCTCTTCTGTTTCTTAGTTCTTTTGCTAATCCCATTTTCAATTTCTCCTATTGTAGTGGGTTTATGCTGTTGCTTCTGTTACTGCTCCGCTAACCTGAATGGCAAAAGTAGCTTCAACCATGCCATCAAAAGAAGCAGTGATTGACTTGCTAGTAACAATGCCATTGCCAGTGTAATACTTTTCACCAGTGCCTGTGCCAGTAGGATAGATTTCAAAGTCAATTGAAGCGCGGCTATCAAGTACAAGCTGCTGTGCGTCTGCATCATCCCAGTAACATTCTAGGCTTACTGTGCTAGCCTCTAGACCAGCTTTATAAGTGCGTGAAGCATCGCCCATAATGCTATCTTCGATTGTGTCAGCACTTGTTTCAATAGTGTAAGAACGCACCTCACCAACAACAGCTTCAGAACCGCCCGCCGCTGCTAATTTCACTACGCCTGTTGAGCCTGTATGTGTAGCCATTTAAATCACCTTTCTAGTTAAGTTGTGCCGCGAGTGTATTCGTACACAACGCGAACGGTTAAAATCACACCGCCAACAGGGTCAATAGAACCCTCATCGACTTCAATGTTAGTTAGCTGGGTATCCAGCGCAAAACCGCCTCTAGTGCGGTCAAGTTCCAAGCCTTCTTCAACGGCTTCGATTATGTTGTTTCTTGCTTGGTCAATAATTCCCGACTTCACAAAGCAAACTAGCTCGTAATTAATTGCAGCCATTCGCTTACCCATAGAGCCAGCAATTGAGCTATCTTCTCTAGATTCGTCAGCAGTCCTAACTAGCACCGCTGGGAACTGGGCATTGGATAGTTTATCAAAATCAAAAGGCTGTCGTGTTGCCATCTTAATTCTAGTCGGCTGAATAACCGCATCACGCAAAGTATCTACTATGTTATTTGCAATTTGTTCTCTAATGCTCATTATTTGACCGCCAAAAATGTTTCAAATGCTCTAGCCAGTCTTTTGTTTTCCCTTCTACTGAATCCAAAAAACGGCCTTTTCTTGTTATTTCCAGAGGCTTTCTTCGCCTCCTCTCCGCGTAAAAAGATAAAGGCTTTAGTCGGGCTAGATACGGTAGTCATTGAGCCAAGCATCTTACCTGTGAAGTTCAGGTTAGGAGCTTTGCTTCTTCCTGCCTCTGCTCTTTCTTGAGCATATTTTGCAGTGTACTTTGCAAACCTTCCGCCCTTGTAACCTTTGCCTTTTGCTGTTCTATCCAGAATAATATTAACGCCAACTTGAGCAACCTTGGATAGCACTTCTTTATATTGCGCTTGAATCTCTAGGCGCTTCTTTTTGCCGAGTTTTTCTAAGTCTCTAGGCTCAGATTTGACGTTTAACTTTACCTGCATTAGCGAACTAACCTGCCTGAGTTGATAGGCTCTTTTTCTTTATCCGTTACAGTGCCATCACCGTCCGCGTCATAATCAACGCCATCACGAAACACTGCTTCAAGCTCTTCGCCGTAGCGAGACTTGTAGAAGTCAATCATGCCGAGAAAGCGGTCATTGTCTACCCAGTTAGTTAGCTTAGGGAGCGCGTACTTCCATAGAACAAGGTAAACACTGCATCGAGTCCACTGGCTGTCTGTTAGCTTGCTGGGTATCAGCTCACCGCTATAGCCACGCTTGTCCCACCAGTCAGCGCGTATCTTGCGCTCAATGTCTGCTTGGGCTTCTGCGTGTTCACCACTAAAGGAATCAATTCCAAGATTAAGAATATCTGGAACCATCTCCATCAGGTCTGCGTCTGTACTAAATGCCATTGAATAACCTCAAATAAAAACCCACCCCCAGTGAAGGGGGCAGGGAATCAGCACTAATTAAAGTACAGCGTCACCAAGCAGCTTAACGCCAAAGCTATCATCAAGCTCTGCAACACCATAAGCGGCAGTTGCGTTCAGCTCGAAGGCTCGCAGAGATGCGTCACGCTGTGATTCAATACCAAAGTCGCGCTTCACGGCGATAGCGAGAGCTTCAGGAGCGAATACAGCGGCAACAGCGTCACCAGAACCATCGATAGTCAGGTTAGCTGACTCATAAACGTCGATGCCAGCGATAGTGCCAACATAGCCATTAACCATAGCTGCGTTCTGAGCGTCACCACCATTCGGGTTAGCGAAGGTGCTAGTAAGGTTAGACTTAATGCTGTAAGCCTGAAAAGGATGAACTACAGCAACAATGTTGCCAGTTACCTTGGCAGCTCGCAAAGTAGCCTGAGCCTTGAACAAGTCAGCAACAGAAAGTTCTGCGCCAGCAGCACCAATGCTTGAGCTGAAGCCAGAGAACAAGCCGATAAGGTCTTTGTCCATCTTAGTAGCGATAGCGTTACCAAGAACAGTGCCAAGTTCAACAGCAGGGTTGCCCGCGCCGAAAGCAGCCATATCAGTAAGAACAACCTGTGCGCCAACTTCGCCAACTGTAACAGTTACAGAGCTAGTAGAAACGGTGGTTGAACTCATGTCCGTACCTTCAGTAAGGTCGGTCGCGGCAATTGCTGGGTACTTAGGAATCTGGACAGTCTTGCCAGCTTCGTTAGCAATGTTGTACTGAGTAACCAAGCCCATCATCAGGGATTGTTCTTCAGCGGTGAATCGTGCCTGCGCGATAATATTCGCAAACAGGTCGTCTAGTGTGGAGCTAGTAGTAGCAGCCATTGTAATACCTCAATAAATTAGGTTAAAAGATTATGTTATTTTTTGGCTTTCATCAGTGCGCGATAAGCCTCACGCCCACCGTCATTCCAATTCGCAACCATTTCAACCGCAGATTGAGGCTTCTGCGTAGAGCCACCAGCGTTGCCCTGACTACCTGTGCCGCTTCTTCCTGCGTTCACAAAGTGAGGGTTAGCCGTTAGAAATTCACCGACCATCTCATTGACAGTCAGCAGTTCACCTTTGTCATTATAGCGGGGTGTTCCGTTGTTGTCTAATACCTCTACAGTGCCATCTTCTCCAAGCCTAGTCTGGCTTTTAAGGAGGGACGATACCTGCTCAGGGCTTACTGCATTGTTGTTGCTTGCCGCACCAAGAATAGCCCCATCAACTAGGGTCTGCTGTAGCTTGCTCTTGTATGCGCTTATCTCGTTGTCTTTCTTCTCAACGGTCTGCTTGAGGATAGTCTCAAACTCTCCGCGCTCCTTCATCTTGTCTTGCTCGTTCTGTTCCTTCTGGCTTAACAGTTGGCGGGCTTCATCAAGGTCGATGCCTGATAGCTGCTTCTCATACTTGCGCTGCTCTCTAGCTAGGCGCTGGGCAACTGCTTTGTCCATGTCAGCCTGTGTGAATGTCTTGGCCTCTGGTGGTGTGTCTGTAACTGTTTCTTCTGTTGTTGGTTCCACGAAATCTTCGCTCATGTGACGATGCCTCAAATTGAGTTTGGTGAACCCCGATTTTAGCATATAAACATTTCTGCACAAATATCATCTAAAGTGTTTACATTAAGGTTAATATAGTATTTAATACACCTACATTCAAAAAACAAAAGGGTTTCACACATGGCTAAAGCAACTCACAACGGTACTTGTCAGGCTTGCGGTAGAAAGCAGGCTGTAAATGTAAAGACTGGCTTACTGGCTAAGCATGGTTATGTAGTAGATTGGGGATTCCATGGCGTTTGTTCAGGTGCTGGCAAACTTCCTGCTGAACATGACCTCACTCACATGGCTGAAGTTCAGAATCAATTAAATGGAAAAGCGGTTTACCTTGAAACTAGAAAGGCCGAAGAGATAACTGCATTAATGCTGCACAGTAAGGCAGATCGTTTCGGTGCTAAGGAATGGTTTACTGAAGATAACATAAACGAAGCTAGAACCTACCACCGAAGCTGGGCGCAACTGCAAGAAGACGAGCGCGAAAATGGCGAGTACAAAGCGAAAAACATACGCGACCACATCGCTTACCTCACAAGAATTGTAGCCCCAGTAAACGGCAAAGAATTAACCACAAGATAAACTAACCGCCCCTTCGGGGGCTTCCCTTGGAGGGGATTATGAATACTTTAAAACCAGCACCGCAGACGCTAGACCAAGCCCACGACCAATACTGTGACGACAATCACTTGGGTAGCTTCGAGATGCTAACCCAGCGCGAATACGACGAACTGCGAAAGCAAGAAAAAGCCAGAGGCTTGATTATATTTGAGGGCGATTATGTAACGCTGACAGGCGAACCAGAATGGCTCGAAGTTGTAGAGATTGTTATTGTAGATGGCAACAGCGCCAACAATATGCTCAAGCTCTCAGATGGCTATGTAGTGCCAGCACCTGTTGAGCGATACGTTGACGAAGTGATTTCAAAGAAAGAGTTTATAGCCCTATCCTAATTGCAGCAGTGTAACCCTTTAGCCCAGCTTATTTAGTGGGCTTTTTTTTCTTCTTCTTTTTACCGTATGCCATAACTATTCCTCGTCGAATACTGGTCTCCAGTGGTGTCGGCAGTTGTAACCACCGCGCACGATAAAGGGGTCACCAGATGCTTTACCTTTCCAGCTTCCCGCCCATGTTGATTCTATCTCTTCATCAGTAAAGACTTGCCCAGCGTGTTCCACGCAGAACGGTCGGCTGTCCCTGATAACATCCCCGTAATACTTCCACTTGGTCGCACCGCTTTGCTTACCGATAGCTGTGTTGATACTCGCATCAAACTGCATCAGGCTATCTTGTGCCATCTGGGTACTGTAACGTCTTAGGTTGTTTCCTGCCCTGTCTCTGGCAAACTTGGTGCGTAGCTGCTCTGCCGCTTCCTTGGCTGCCGCAGGTGAACCGTTGCTCACTATATCAACTAGCCTCTGGGCTTCTACATCGTCGCTCTGGATATACACGCCATTAATAGTCTGACGTAGGTTCTTCACTGTATCGTTGAAAGAACGACCTGTCAGGGTTGACTGGTAGACCTCACTCGCTAAGACATCAAGGTATTCATTAGCGACCGATTCAAACCCCTGAAAGGATAACTGCTGCAACTGGTTCACAACGCTCGTATCTAGCTTGGTAAAGTCTCCGTATTGCCCTAGCATATCCTGCGCATCAATTGCGACAGAACCATATCCACGCACGATAGAATCGACCTCTGACAAATACTCTTCATCAAGTGCCGCCCGCAAATCTGCACGAACTGAAATAGCCCACTCTGTGTCAAAGAGCAGGCCATCTTTTAGCGGTGCGCCAGCCATAACATTAGCTACGCGCTCCTCTAGCTTTACCAGAGCATCAGCTACTCTTTGCTGGTGTGAATCTGCCAGCTTGTCTAGAATCTCATCATAAGCGTTATCTGTAGGCATTATTCAGCCTCGTCGTTGAACTGCCCCAATACCTGCGAACCTTGTTCAATCTCTAAATGCGATTTGGCTAGGTTCTCATCATCTAAAACTAGGTCGGCAATCTGCTTGTCTATCTCTTGCGCTAGGGTTACAGACTTTACGCCAGTTGCTCGCATCTGCTGCAAGAAGATTAGCTCTTTGTCCATGTCCCGAATATCAAAGCTGTCAGGGTAGAATATCTCAACGTCAGGGGTTAGCTCCTGCCAATCACACCAAAGGTTCCAGATTTGTTCTTCGGCCAGTTCAAGAATATCAGCCTTCTCAGCCAACTTTGCGTTAAGCATCTGGAACTCTGTCTGCATTGCTACGCCAGACTGCGTGATTGCCTCTGTGCCGCGTACTGCGCCCATGTGAGACATACGATTAATGTATTCAATCTTGTCGTTGATAGCGGCTCTTACGCTGTCTAGATTTGAACCGTTAGGCTGGAGCATATAGGGCTTCATTGCCGCGTCCATATCGTCAGGCATATTGATAACCGAACCAGCGCCAGCACTTGCATCAGTCTCGTATGACTTAACCAGTGTCGGGTGGTTGCTGATACGGATAAGCTGCTCTACTTCCGAAAGCTCCTGATAGATAGCCCGCTGCATATAGGCAACGTCTGACAGGTCACTAATACCAATGCCGCGTACTACTGAACGCTGTGCAGGTAGGAACACCGCAGGAATGCGCCCTAGCGTGTTCTCTTCTGTGCTTATGTGAGTGTCCTGCTCGTTGATACTCTTAAACAGCTTCACCTCATCCTTTGTCCAGATGCGGTAATAGACCACTTTCTCAGTGTCGCTGATTTCCTCGATAGACTCACGAACCTTCAGGTAGCAAAGCTCGTAGCGACCAGATGGCATCCGCTCATATTCCCAGTCAAAGACATTCTCAGGGGTGAACATATTCACATAAGGTCTTATGTCCTGCCCTAGCTCCTCGGCCTTGGTGCGGGCGTTAGATGCTGGCTTGTCTACCATAATCCACACGTTACCGTAAACACTAGCCCAGATGTTAGCCTCTCGCATAAACGCATTAAAGCTGCGCCCATCCATGTCAGCGTCTTTAAGGAAAGGCTCAAGGGCATAGTTACCCGCTGCACTGTTGAAGCTGCGAACTGGTGATTGACGCCATAAGAAGCTGCTGTAGATGTGGACAATGTTCTTACTGTGGTTGTCCATCGGGGTCAGGTCAAGGCGGCGGTTATATTCATCTTTGTCTTCATTAACATAGCGCGTCAGGTAGGAACCATCACGATAGTCTTCACCACCCATATAACTGCGAAGGTAGAACTCCCAGCGGTATTTATTGTGGTCATATTGCGGGTGCGTGTATTCTAAATTCTTACTCATTAACTCCACCTTTGTGGTTGGGGTACTATGCGGTCTGTTCTAACTGGGAATAAGTATTCAACCAGATAGCCAAGAGCGTCATTCATGTGGTCAAAGCCATCCTTATTAGGAACGCTAGTGCCTTCTTTGTAGGTCTGGCGCTCTAAGGATTCTATTGTCTGTTTACACTTAGGGTCTATCAACAAGTTCCGCTGCCCATCACTGGAAAGCAATCTGGAATTGACCGCGTTTATTCTATCCCTAACCAGTGCGTGTCTGGTTTTTGCTTTAACCTCAAAACCTGCGTTCTGAAGTATGCTCAAATCTGTGCGCCCACCTGCGCTAGTCTTGCGTTGGCGTGAAGCTGGGTCAGGGTAGATAATAACACGTTTGTCAGGGTAGCGCGTTCTGATTTCCTGCGCCATCTCTTGCGTGTTACTGCCAAACATTACTATCTCATCTATAGCGATTAAGGTGTCATGGTGGCGAATACAAACAACAGCACTCATCGGGTCTATGTTGAAGTCCATTCCAATGTGAAGGGTATGGTGGTCTGTCTCTATCTTCCGAACTGAGGCTTCGCGACTGAACCCGTAGTAGATAAGCCCTGAGTAGTTTACAAACTGTGCTTGGTATTCCTGCTGAAAGGTGCGTTCATCAAGGTCAGCTTTAGCTGATTCAATCTCTGCCGCAGGAACATTGCCGCCCTCAATCGTTGTATATTGAAAGCTATCCCAATCTGCATCACCGTCTAGACCTTTGGTGTACAGGTCATAGAAATGGTTGCGCCCTTTAGGTGTGCCGATAAACAACGCACTCCCTTGCCTATCTGACAAGCTGGGTCTGATAACCTCATACCAAGCCTCTGGGCGCATATCTGCAAACTCGTCAAGGACAACAAAGTCTAAAGCTCGTCCTCTAAGGTTGTTAGGCTTCTCCGCTCCCTTCAGGCTGATAACGCTTCCATTAATCAGGCGCATCGTCAGGCTGCTTTCGTTTGTCTTGGTTAGGTATTCAGGCGGGATAGTCTGTATAAGCATATCCCAAGCAATCTCTTTTGCGGATCCGTAGGTGGGGGCTACATACCAGCAGTTTTTATTCTTGCCACTGATGGCTGCTCGCAGTATCTCCCCAGTTGACAGAAAGGTCTTGCCGAATCTACGCCCAGCAACAACAGCACGAAAGCGGCTACTGCTAGTGAATATCTCACTCTGAGGTAGGGTCAGTAACACGGCTGTCTAATATGATATTGATAGGGGGTATCTCTTGCACCTCTGCCTCTGTTTCTTTCCAGCCGCCTTGGGTCTTTAAGTAAAAGATGTTTGCTGTTACGTTGCCGCCCTTAGCCATCTGGATTAGGTTGCTGCCCATGCTTGCGACTTGTTTTACTCTGCCCTTTTTATAAGCCGCAGAAACTTCAGGCTGTCGCTTCTCTATCTCGCGTAATGTGTTTTCACATATATCGAAATAGTCAGCCACTTGCGCCTTAGTAAGTACCGCAGACAATGCTTGTAGTTCTATTATCTGCTCTGGCGTTAGCTCAACAGGTGGTCGCCCACCCCCATCGCCTTGGTTGCCTTGTTTCATGTTTTACCCACATATTCAAAAGATGCAGTTAATCTTGCAGTGCTGGTTGTGTTGCTGTCTTTACTGAATCCGCTTGTTGGACCCGTTGGCTGTAATCTACTGGGCTTTCTTGTCATAACCCAATTTTTAGATGCTCTTAACCCATGGATAAAAGATGGCGCAGAGGTTACTAGCTTCACTCTAAAACCCATTTCTTTATACCTGTTACAGATGTGACTCATAAACCGACCGCCTAAACCAATACCCTGATAGTCAGGCTTAACCACTATTCTATGAATGCGCTTGCAGTTCTTTAATTGAGCATGAGGCAAAGGCAGCACACTGCACCAAGCAACAGGCTCTCCATTTATTTCAGCAATGTATTTATGGGCAGACTTATTATGACTAGAACTTAAATAGTGAAACTCTTTAAATAAATCCCATTCGCTTTGTTCCGCCTTTCTGATATTAACTTGGATGTCTGGTCGCCTAAGTGACCTCCGATAAAACTGCTTTTCATTAGCGTCATATAACCAGTCAGGTTCTAGCCACTCCTCAATATCGTAATGACAAGATACCGCAATAAATTGTTTATTCTCTTTTCTAATATACTTTTGAATCGCAGCACTACCAATTTGAGCAACTTGCCTATCAACTACTGAAGTAAACTCATCATATATTATAGGCTTATCTGATTCTAATATTAGCCTTGCTAGTTCCGCCCTCATTTTCTGACCATTGGATAATACCGAAAAAGGCTTGAGCCAGTCAGGAGGCGACGAAAAACCAACTTTATTTAAAGAATCGGTTATATCTATAGCGGATAGACCTTCAGCAAAATCATCAACAACAGTTCTATCAGTCCATTTAAAGCCATTAAATAATTCAAAATCTTTAAATACGTTTTTAGCTATTGTAGTTTTACCTGAGCCTGAAGCTCCTACAATTAATCCAATATTCCATTCTATGTCTTCAATCGGTATATCAACATCAAATTCTTTTCTTACAACAGAAGAATCATAATCAAATTGACCTTTAACTTTCTCAACTCTAAAAGATGATGGAATCTTACTCTCAACTATAAACTTTGAACTTGGCATTCATAACCCTTTTGCTGTAGCTCATTAAAGACTCGCTCTTGATGAGTTTCATCGGTGCAATTAACCACAATATTGTAAACTGAACTATATGAATCTTCTTTAAGCTCTACCGCATCTTGTTCTAAACCGTCAATCAGGTTAGCTAATTCATTGTCGTCAAAACCCAATTTAGTAATATCAAAATCACTAGATATAGTTTCTATTTCTAATTTTAATGCCTCATAGTCCCAGTCAGCATTCAAAGCCAACTTGTTATCAGCAATAACGTACGCTTTTCTCTGAGCCTCTGTAAGCCCTTCTAAGGTGATTGTCGGAACCTCGGCAATACCGCATAGCTGTGCAGCTAAAAGCCGTCCATGCCCCGCTATAATGCCGCCCTCGTCATCTATAAGGATTGGGTTGGTAAATCCGAACTCTTTTATGCTTGCTGCTACCTGTTGAACCTGCTCCTCGCTGTGCGTTCTTGAATTGTTTACATAGGGGATAAGCTCCCCAGTGGCTTTATATTCAACAGATAACATTAGACCTCTGTGCCAAAGGCAGCGCGTATATTCATAAGGGGGTTTTGGAGCATAACATCATGCTCGTCAGGCGGTAAACCATTAACCTTGCAATCTACAGCATCACACCAGTAGCGCAGGGCGACTATTACAGGCTGTGCAGCAGAGGGGTTATCAATCAGGCTCTGGGTTATCCCATCGACCTTAGACAGCAAATCATGCCACCCATTCTCTTCGCATTCAATAATACGGCTTACAATGTTCAACTGGTGCATATTAACCTCCGCAGGCTAACAGTTTGGTTGTGCCGTTATTGTAAACGCTGGTTACTTTTTGTGCAATCTAAGGTCTTGTATAGCCACTAGAATAAGGGCTGTGAAGATAAAGCCTATCATGTATAACATTTCGCGAGTCTCTGGTTAGTAAGTTCGCGGGCATTGTAAAGGCTATCGGTTATGATTAGAAATGATGGTTTAGTATGGGGAATATATCAAGAAAGATATAGTGCCGCGTTGTGACTACAGGGGCGGCAAACCTGCTTCAAGGGGTAGGAGGGGAAACCCTAGTCGATAATGATTATAGCCAGAGCTAGTAAGATGGCAAGGGCATTGCTTACAGGCTTCTTTTGTAGCCATTCAACTATCTTATCTGATAGCTGTTTTGCCTCAACCTTGGCGCTGTGGTATCTATCCTCTAAGTGCTTATCTGCTGTAGCGTTAGCGTCTGCAATCATGGCTTCTACTTCTGCTTTACTTACTGACATCGTGTTGTCCCCCAGTTATCAGTCTTGCAGCTTGTGCCGTCACTGTATCGGGTTGTTCCCCATGCGTCTGTTTTAGACGTTGTGCCATCATTGTAGCGGGTAGTTCCCCAACTATCAGTTTTCCAGCTACTGCCATCAGAGCCGCGTGTAGTACCCCAAGAGTCTGTCTTGTAGCTTGTGCCACTGCGCGAGTCTCTAGTTGTTCCCCAGCTATCGGTGGTCATTGTTCCGCTAGTGCCACCGCAGTTGTAGCGCGTGTTGCCCCAGCTATCGGTTTTAGATGTGCAGGTGGCAGATGCGTTAAAAGATAATGCTACTGATACTGCAAAAAATATCGCTTTCTTCATGTTATTCCCCTTGGTCTATGTCAATTAATCCGATGGTCTTGCCTTCACCTAGCTCATAGCCAGCGTCAGTTAGAAAGTCAGTAAAGGTGCTTATAGCCTCCTGCAAGCTAACTCGGTCTTGGTTAATAGTTACATTGATGCTGGTTTCGCTATCGGCAAATTCTAGTTTTGTCATGGTTTTCCACCTTCTATTATTTGTATTGATTCGTTTTCGTTAAAGAAATACCCGCAGCCAGCCATAAAAGCCTGAAACTCTTCCAACAATTCGTCGCGTGTGTAGCAGTCGTTGTATAAAACCATTTCCACTTTTGGGCTGGTGTATCCAGAATCGCCCAGCAAACCGTTACTTGTAAACACTAAGTGCGGAGTCATCATTTCACCTTCTTGGCTTGCGCTTTACGGGCTTTGCGCTTTTCCCATTCAAGAGTTTCTTGCTGCTTCTGCTTAACTACTGCATATAGCA
>TARA_R110001606_G_scaffold3642_3_pt1 | contig 27124 bp, 23 predicted proteins | sample TARA_R110001606 | Tara Oceans TARA_R110001606 (sample SAMEA4398315) | marine metagenome | biome: Polar Biome; feature: [SRF] surface water layer (ENVO:00010504); material: water (ENVO:00002006), including particulate matter (ENVO:01000060) such as... | depth 5 m
AAGATAGCTGTAGGCGGCCGGAACCGTACTGAACCGCGACGGCGAAATACGCTTCAGATTTTCGATCGTCCGGCCGAACAGACCCGGCGTCGGCTTCCCATCATCCATGAACAACGTTCCGCAAACCCTTGCAATACCGAAGAAATTTACATTACCACCATAGGTATGATGCCAGGGAAGCCAGTCAAGCACTCGAGTCGGGTCATTCACCGCATCCGGCGACTCGGAGACATGCTCCAGCGTCTTTTGCGCCGCACAGAGCATTTCATGGGTATTGGGCACCGCCTTCGGCATCCCGGTCGATCCCGAGGTAAAGAGAATCTTGGCGAGACTTTCGCCCGTAACTGCGCTGAACGCTGCCTCAACGGACACGCTGTCCACCGGTCCCAGCAGATCGTCAAACCTTATCCCGCCATGATCCTTTCCGCTTATCGTGACGACGTCCTTGTCCGAAAGATCAAGCGATTCGAAGGCCGCCGCATAGGTATTCCCATCTTCGGCAAAAATCATGCCCGGTTCGGTTAATTCCACGGCATATTTAAGCTTGGTGAAATCATTTCCAACCAGAGAGTATGACGGCGACAGCTGGGTGACGGGAATACCAACTTGTACCGCCCCCATCATCAAGGTCGCATGGGCGAAGCTATTGGATGACAGGATCATGATGGATTTGTCTGGCCCATAACCCCTTGAAAGCAAATAACTGCTGATCCGGTCAGACTGCTCTCTAGCCGTGCGATAACTCAGTTCAGGCCAGGTATCGTCAGGGGAGCATTTTACGAGGAACGCCCGGTCCGGAAACCGGTCCGCCGCCGCCCGCCAGTACGCACCAATATTCGCTTCATAATTGCCGAGGGGGATATTGCTTCTGACAATCAGGCTGCCATCGGGCTTGCGGGTCGCTGAAATATCCGGGGCAGGCCGGTGAAAAGGCCGAAAAGGTATATTTGAAGGCATCTGGTGAACAAGCTCCGGTTATTTTTTTGTTCTATTTATCGCGGCGGACTGTTATTGTAAGAATATTGACAAATTGTTGTCACAATTGCCAGCAGCAGACACGAAAAAAATAAAAAATCTAAAAGGTGAAGCGCGCATGGTTGATTCTACACAATTGACACTCGCAACCGACCGGGCAAGTAAAAGAAAAGAAGAAAAGCGCAAACGACTGCTCGCCGCCGCCCGCAAGCTCTTTGTCAGTAAGGGATACCACGAAACCCGACCGCAGGATATCGCCAAGGAGGCCGATGTCGCCCATGGCACCTTCTACAGCCATTACACGGACAAACGCGAAATCTTCATGGAGTTTGCGAGCGCCGCGCAGGAGGATCTGCATTCCTATGTCCACGCGCGGATTCCGGACGTCAACAGTTTCGAGGAATACATCCGTTACAGCCTGACCGCCATTCAGGAATTCGCAGAACAAAACCCGGGGTTGTTGCGATCGGCACTTGTCGATACCAAGGTTTTCGACCCCACCGATTCCACCTCGAAGGAAGTCCGCAGCCGCTTTGCCGCCGGTTTTATTGCCCAGCTGAAAAACGCCCGGCTAAACGGGGAACTGTATGAGGACATCGACCCGGACCTGATCGGCCATGCCATGATGGGCCTGATCCAGTTCTCCGCCCCGATGGCCTACCGCAAGGGACAGAGCCGACAGGAATATGTCGATCATTTGAGTCGCTTTCTGACGCGGGCACTGGTGAAATCCCCTAAAACCCTCTGAACATCATCCCCACGGCCCTTTTTTGGGCGCCTCCGGTGGCGTCGGGCCATCCGTGTAGGGTATGGCGCCGTGCCGTGCGCGGGGGACGTTTCGGCCACCGGAAGGTTTCGACTTGCCCGGCATCACTGTTCTAGCCATTTCCATCAGCCGCTCAACTCGGTTCGCTGTCGACGGATGGGTCGAGAACAGGCTGTCCGCCCGTTTCCCATGGAGCGGGTTGACGATAAAGAGATTGGCGGAGGCCGGATTTTTTTCCGCCGGGATATTCTCGATACCGCGGGCACTTTTCTCAAGCTTTTGCAACGCACTTGCCAACCAGTCCGGATTGCCGCAGATTTCACTGCCGGTATGATCCGCGGAATATTCCCGCGTCCGGCTGATCGCCATTTGCACCAGCATCGCGCCCAAAGGCGCCAGTATCATAATCGCCAGCATCCCGATAATGCCGCCCCGGCTGTCGCGATTGCCGCCAAAGAAGAAGGCGAAATTGGCGAGCATGCTGATTGCGCCTGCCAGCGTTGCCGTGACAGTCATGGTCAGGGTATCGCGATTACGGATATGGGCCAGTTCATGGGCGATCACACCGGCGAGTTCCTCCTTGTTCAGGATTTTCATCAGGCCGCTGGTCACGGCGACCGCTGCATTCTCCGGGTTGCGTCCCGTGGCGAAGGCATTGGGCTGCGGGTTTTCCATAATGAAGACTTTCGGCATCGGCAGTTCGGCCCGCGCGGCGAGTTCCGATACCAGCCGTACCAGAACGGGCGCTTCGCTCTCCGTTACCTGGCGGGCACCATACATCTTGAGCACCATCTTGTCCGAGTTCCAATAGGCGAAGCCGTTCATGCCGACAGCAATGACGAGGGCGATGATCATCCCCGTCGTCCCACCGATCAGAAAGCCGACGGCAAGGAACAGCGCGGTGATGGCGGCAATAAGTAACCCGGTCTTGAAATAGTTCATGATATATCCCTAAACATACCTTCGCAGGCGCGCTCTATATGTATTGGAAAATCGCGCCATATCAAGCCGGAGACAGAAATATGCCGGCCATAAAATGGTCTTGAAATAGCCTATTTTCGGACACATCCAACCACCAACTGCCAATTTACCGGTTAGTTGGTGATTAACTGACAGCCGGTAAGTCGAAGGGAGGCGTGCTGCCCCTTTCCGGTTCTACCCCGATTGGATCGGGGCAGCATTGCCGCCTAACGCGCCGCGGCAACCTCACCTTCGGCAATCAGTTTCTTTATGGCGGCGACGGCGTCCGCGCCCTTGGCGCCATCGGGTCCGCCCGCCTGCGCCATATCGGAACGGCCACCACCGCCCTTGCCGCCAAGCGCCTCGGATCCGGCGCGGACAAGATCGACGGCACTGATCTCGCCGGTCAGGTCATCGGTGACGCTGACAACGATAGACGCCTTGCCGTCGTTATTGGCGATCAGCACAATAACGCCGCTTTTTAGCTTTTTCTTGATCTCGTCAGCCATGGGTTTGAGATCTTTTGGCGGTACATCGGCAAGCAGCCGCGCCATCAAAGAGATATCCCCGACCTTCTCCGCTTCCTCAGCTGGGCCACCGCCGCCGCTCACCAATTTCTTGCGGGTATCGGCCAGTTCCCGCTCAAGCCGCTTACGTTCGTCCAGCAAATGATGGATACGCGGCGCCAGTTCATTGGGAGAGATTTTCAGGCTATGGGCTGCCTCGGCCAGCAGTTTTTCGCGGCCATTGACATAATCGAGCGCTGCTTCGCCCGCCACCGCCTCAATCCGGCGGATACCGGAGGCCAGTCCGCCCTCGCTCACGATCTTGAGGAAGCCGATATCGCCGGTGCGCGCAACATGAGTGCCGCCGCAGAGCTCCGTCGAATAGTCCCGGCCTGCGCCCTTGACCTCATCCAGCCCGCCCATGGAGACAACCCGGACTTCATCGCCGTATTTCTCGCCAAAGAGCGCCATTGCCCCGGCCTCAATCGCCTCTTCCGGCGTCGTCAGATGGACAGCGACATCGGCATTGATGCGGATGCGGTCGTTGACCATTCTCTCGACGGCCCGAAGTTCCGCCTCCGACATCGGTTTCTGGTGCGAGAAGTCAAAGCGCAGGCGATCTTCCGCCACCAGAGACCCCTTCTGCGTGACATGATCGCCGAGTTCCTGACGGAGCGCCTCATGCAACAAATGGGTGGCCGAATGATGCGCCCGGAGCTTTGCCCGACGTCGCCTGTCGACATGGGTTTCCACTACATCGCCGTTTTTCAACGCGCCTTTTTTGACTTGCCCGATATGAATGACAAGATCCTGCTTCTTCTGGGTGTCTGTCACCACCATCTCAAAACCGCCCGGCATTTTCAGGACACCATGATCGCCTTGCTGACCGCCGCTTTCGCCATAGAAGGAAGTCTGGTTGAGGACAACCATCACCTCATCGCCCTCAGCGACACTCTCAACTTCCTTGCCGTCCTTGATGATGGCTTGCGTCTTGCCCTCGGCGGTTTCCGTCTGGTATCCGAGAAATTCCGTCGCGCCGACTTTCTGGTGCAAATCGAACCAGACCGTCTCCGTTGCCGCGTCGCCGGAACCGGACCAGGCAGCGCGCGCGGCTTCCTTCTGCTTTTTCATGGCGGCATCGAACCCGGCCTCGTCAAGCTCCCGGTTCTGGCCGCGCAGGATATCCTTCGTCAGGTCAAGCGGGAAGCCGAAAGTATCATAGAGCTTGAACGCCACGTCACCGGGCAGCGCTTCGGTGCTGCCGAGTTTTTCCGTAGCGTCCTCCAGCAGCTTGAGCCCGCGATCCAGAGTCTGCTTGAACTGGTTTTCCTCGACTTTAAGCGTCTCGGTTATCAGTGACTGCGCCCGGTGCAGTTCGGGGAAGGCCTCGCCCATTTCATCGACGAGTGTCGGCACCAGTTTCCAGATCATCGGGTCCTTCGCGCCCAGAATATGCGCATGGCGCATGGCCCGGCGCATGATCCGGCGAAGGACATATCCCCGTCCCTCGTTCGACGGCATCACCCCGTCCGCCACCAGGAAGGAGGAGGAACGTAAGTGATCGGCGATCACCCTGTGGGAAACTTTGAACTCCCCATCCGGAGCCACGCCGGATACTTCGGCCGAGGCCTCGATAATATGGCGCATCAGGTCGATGTCGTAATTGTCATGCTTGCCTTGCAGAACAGCCGTCAGGCGCTCCAACCCCATACCGGTGTCGATGGAGGGATGCGGCAGGTTTTCACGTTGATCTTTCGACAGCTGCTCATATTGCATGAACACCAGGTTCCAGATTTCGATAAACCGATCCCCGTCTTCGTCGGGACTGCCCGGAGGGCCGCCTGGAATGCTCTCCCCATGATCATAGAAAATCTCTGAGCATGGACCGCAAGGGCCCGTATCCCCCATCGACCAGAAATTATCGGACGTCGCGATACGGATAATCCGGTCGTCAGGCAAACCGGCGACTTTTTTCCAGAGATTGGCGGCTTCATCATCGTCATGATAGATGGTGACCAGCAGTTTATCCTTCGGCAGTTCGAAGCCCTTGGTGAGAAGGTTCCACGCTAGCTCGATCGCCTCGTCCTTGAAGTAGTCGCCAAAGGAAAAATTCCCCAGCATCTCGAAAAAAGTGTGATGACGAGCCGTATGACCGACATTTTCCAAGTCATTATGCTTGCCGCCCGCCCGAACGCATTTCTGCGTCGTCACCGCACGGTTATAGGGCCGCTTCTCCTGACCGGTGAAGACGTTTTTAAACTGGACCATGCCCGCGTTGGTGAACAGCAAGGTGGGATCGTTCCGCGGCACCAGCGGCGAGCTTTCCACCTTTTCATGACCATTCTTCGCGAAATAGTCGAGAAAGGAGCTGCGTATTTCTTTTGTCGTACTCATTTTGCCAATTCCGTTCACCTAAGCCGTGAAATGCGGCATATTCGGCCGCATTGTTGCCGCTTTTTACCGCGCCCGACCCTGCCTGTCCAGTTGGATAGCACTGGCAAAGCGCGGGAGAGCCTGATATTGAATAGATATGCTTTTATCTTGACTGAACAATAATAATAACATGGAACCGATACGTGACACTTATTGATAAAGATCCCGCAACTGCCATTGACCTGATCAAGGCCGGATTTGAAACGGCAGGTTATATCTGCGATCGCCATATCGCCACCTCTATCTACCTATCGCAGAAGCTGGATAAACCAATCCTCGTCGAGGGTCCGCCCGGCGTCGGAAAGACAGAGCTGGCCAAGGCTGCCTCTGAAATCCTGGCGGCCCCGCTGATCCGCCTGCAATGCTATGAGGGGCTGGATGAATCGAAAGCGCTCTATGAGTGGAAATACGGCAAGCAGCTGCTCTATACACAGATCCTGAAGGAAAAGCTCGGTGATCTGCTGGAGGATGCCGTCGGGCTGGAGGCTTCCATGGAGAAGCTCCACCAGTTCGGCGACAGTTTTTATTCTGAAAAATTCCTGGAGGCGCGGCCACTGCTGCAGGCCCTCAAATCAGAGGTAAAAGCCGTCCTGCTGATTGACGAGATTGACAAGTCCGATCATGAGTTCGAGGCGTATTTGCTGGAAATCCTCTCGGATTACCAGATTTCCGTCCCCGAGATCGGAACGATCAAGGCGAAGACGAAACCGCTCGTCTTCCTGACCAGTAACAACACCCGCGAAATGAGCGATGCCCTTAAACGCCGCTGCCTGCATCTTTATATCCCCTTCCCCGATGCGTCGCTGGAACGGCGGATTATCCAGACGCGGGTGCCGGAACTTGAGGAAAACCTCCGCAACCAGCTCGTCTCCTTCGTTCAGCAACTTCGGACGCAGGATCTTAAAAAGCTTCCCGCCGTCAGTGAAACAATTGATTGGGCGCGCACGCTCCTGCTCCTCCATGCAGACAAGCTGGAGGTTGATCTAGTGCGCAACACGCTCAATATGCTGCTAAAGTTCGAGGAGGATATCGACAACATGCATAGCGAAGTGCCGAAATTCATAGCGGCGGCGCAAAAAGAAGTGCGCTGATGGACAAGCCGCTCGCCGATTTTGTCGAGATGCTGCGCTATTCGGATGTTCCCGTGTCGATCTCCGAAAGTGTCGATGCCGCCGAAACCGTGCGGATTTTCGGCTATGAGGATCGCGGACTTCTGAAAACCGCGCTGGCGCAAGTCATGGCAAAATCGATGGAGGAGCATGAGAGCTTCGACCGCTGCTTCGACGAATTTTTCAGCTACAACATCAATCCGAACCTGGCGCCGGACAGCGAAGAAGAAGATGTTCCTTCGTCAGAGGACTCGCAATCCGACCTGCCGGAAGGCGAAGCGAATGATAACGAGGCGGCGCCGGGCCCGGCCTCCGGCGGCGGGGAAGGCGGCGGCGGACTGTCGGGCGAGCAATCGAGCGGACCCGCGACCTCCCTCCTCGACCTTCTGGAGCAGAACGACCGGACCGAACTGGCCATGGCGATGACAGCAGCCGCTAATGCCGCTAACCTTCGCAACATCGTCCTGATGACCCAACGCGGCCTCTATACCCGCCGGATCATGGAGGGAATGGGCCTCGATCAAGTCAACAAGGAGATTTCACGGCGGAACAAGGAGGGCGATACCGAGGGGGCGGACCGGCTGAATGAGCGGCTTGAACTGCTGTTCGATTTGGTCCGTGATATGGTCGAGCGGCAACTGGCCCTCACCAGCAGCGGCAAGGCCAAGCAGTTCCGTCAGGATATCCTCAAAAATGTCCGCCTGTCCAATATCGAGCAGCGCGATTTCAAGCATATGCGCGACCTTGTCCGGCGGATGGCAAAACGGCTGACGGATATGAATTCGCGGGTGCGCAAGGTGAAGAACCGCGGCCACCTCGATATCCGCAAGACCATGCGCCGCAATGTCGCCTATGACGGCATTCTGTTCGAAACCCACTGGAAACAGAAGCATAAGGACCGACCGAAAGTCATCGCGGTCTGCGACGTGTCCGGCTCTGTTGCTGCGGTGGCGCGGTTTCTCCTCCTCTTTCTCTACAGCCTGAATGAAGTGTTGCCGAAAGTCCGCTCCTTCGCCTTTTCCGGCACCCTTGGCGAAGTCACCGATCTTTTCGATCGCTATGGGCCGGAGGAAGCCGTGCCCATGGCGATTGACGAATATGGCGGGCGGTCCACGGACTATGGGCAGGCGATGGTCGATCTGAAGGAGCTTGTCTTTGACGAAATCGATAACAGGACAACCGTGATTTTTCTCGGTGACGGCCGGTCCAATGGGTCCGATCCGCGGGCTGACATCCTGAAGGAGATCAAGCAGCGGGCAAAGCGGGTCATCTGGCTAAATCCAGAGCGGAAATCGATCTGGGGTTCAGGCGATTCGGAGATGCCTCGCCTCGCCCCCTACTGCACCACCGCCGAAACCTGTAATTCGCTCAACAAGCTGGAACTGATCATCCGCGATCTTCTGAAAAGCTCATGACGATCTTCGCCGATGTCTCAACACCGCTGCTCATCGGCCTGATTGCGGCGATGGCGGCAACCGGCATTGTCGGCGGCATCCTCGCCGGGCTGCTGGGCGTTGGCGGCGGGATAGTGATTGTTCCGGTGCTCTATAACATCCTGCCGTTCTTTGGCGTCGAGGATGATATCCGCATTCATGTGGCCATCGGCACCTCTCTCGCCGTGATCATCCCGACTTCCATTTCCTCTGCCCGCTCGCATTACAAGAAGGGGGCGATTGACACGGTACTTCTCAGGAGCTGGGGGCCGGTAATTTTTATCGGCGTCATGATCGGTACGGTCGTCGCCAGCTTTTCCGACGCTGGTGTGCTGACCCTCGTCTTCTCGGTACTGGCGCTTGTCGTGGCCGCGGACATGGCATTTCGCCCGGCGAACAGGCATCTTTCCGCCGGACTGCCGAAAACGCCGTTCAAGGAGATACTCGGGCTTTTTATTGGCGGATTTTCGGCGATGATGGGTATTGGCGGCGGCACCTTCACCGTGCCGATCCTTACCCTCTGCAGCTATCCCATCCGCATGGCCGTCGGCACCGCCGCGGCCGTCGGGCTGATCATCGCCATACCGGGAACCACCGGCTTCCTGATTTCCGGCCTTGAGGTTCAAAATCTCCCGCCCGGCAATATCGGCTATGTCAATATTCTGGGCTTTCTGGCGATTTTCCCCATGGCCGCGCTATTTGCGCCAATCGGTGCCCGGATCGCTCATACGATCAATACCGGCCTGCTCAAGAAGACCTTTGCCTTCTTCCTGTTCGTCACCTCCCTTCGCATGTTCTACAGCCTTTACGGATGATGCCGACCGTTTCGTCAGCCAAACCACCCTTTGCCCTGCGTGATCTTCAATGGGTGATCACCTCGCCTTTCCTACTCAAAGACCGGGCGGAACCGGAACTTGCGCATCATCCTGAAACGGCCCTGCTCCTGGAGTGGCTAGCGATGGACCCCGAGCCCCTGCTCGCCCATCTCGCCGCCGCACCGCGCCTCAACCTCGGGCGTTACTTCGAGCAGCTGGTGATTTTCTGGCTGAAGAATCTTCCTTCGGTCGAGATTATCGGCAGCAATATCCGGATCTATCGGGAGAAGCGCAGTCTCGGCGAACTTGATCTGGTCTTCACCCAGAACGGCAAGGCCTATCATTGGGAACTCGCGGTCAAATTCTATCTCAATATCGGAAGCGGACAGGAAGAGGCCGATTTCGTCGGTCCCCTGCAGAAAGACAATCTCGCCCGCAAGCTCCACCGGATGTATGACCATCAGCTTGCCCTGCCGACCCGACCGGAAACGCGGGAAATACTCAATACGCTCGGGATTGGCGACATTACCTCCCATCCCTGGGTCAAGGGCCGGCTGTTCCATCCCTTAGGTGCCGGTGACAGACATCTTCCGCCACGTGTTGCAGGCGACAGCCTGAGCGGGAACTGGCTGACAATTAGCGAGTTGGCAAACACTCGCTTTCAACGCATCAATCGCTTTCTACCGCTTGAGAAGAAACGCTGGATCACGCCGGAATTTTACGCGGGCGAAACAGCTGAAGGCGGACCGGGCGATCTGGCCGACCACCTCATGCGGCAATTTCTGTCACGGCCCGCTCCGGAGCTTGTCGCCCTCAGTAATGGCAGCAGAACCGAGCGCTGCTTCATCGTCCCCGATGGCTGGCCGGTCCTATCCCGGAAAGCGGACGATGGTCAGGAAGCGGGCAATTGACAGGAAGGCCCGGTTCAGCCCCGCCGCATCCGTCACCCTGAAATAATGCCCGGCGGTGCTGGCGCAGTCTTGCAGGAGAGTGGAGGTCGCCGCCGGGGCGAGATAATCGATGGTATAGAGATGGATGCCGTTGCCTTTCATCCGCGCGCAGGTATCCGCAAGGCGCGTATTCTCCGATATGTCGCTGGCGACGGAGCTTGCGAGCAGCAGCGCGACCTTCTCGATTATCGCATCCTCATAGGCCGCCGGGATGGTGCTGTCGCCGGTCCAGACCCCCTGCCATTGCGGCGACAGTACCCGCTCCGCCCACAGCATTCCCCGGCCATAAGCGGCATCACCATTACCGCCAAGACTGCTGAGGGCACCGAGCAGCGTTGCCCCGTCACCGAGTGGCAAGATCCGCTCCTCCCGGCAGTCCGCCGTTGTTGCATTGGTAAAATGCGGAAGACCGAGAGGCGGTATCGGCATCGACGACAGGCTGAGGACAAGCGGAAACCGCGCAAGACCCGGCGGCGTATCATTCTCCCCCGCCGGTCCGCTCCGCGGGGAGACGCACCAGCGATCTTCGGCAAGCGGACCCGTCCATTCCGTAGTGCCCGGCATGTCCGGCGGCAGGCCCAAAGGCCAGCTTCCGCTCTCTACCCAGTCTGAATGCGGCGCGACATTGACCAGGACATTGCCGAAGGGAACAAACCCCCATTTCACGCCTGCGCCCTGCGGCACCTCCGCTTCCAAGGCAGAAATAAAGGCACTCGCGGCGGTCCTGACCTCCGCCAGTTGACCGGAGCTTTCCATCGCATCGGAGGCTTCCAGCGCGAGCGCAACCTCCGCCTCCGGCCCTTCCTGACGGGCGGTGATGCGCGCCGAAACCGTGACATCGTCCATGAAGTTCAGCGCCCGCAAGAGGGTTGTCGGAACCGTCGCGCTGCTCTCGACCGTCACCTCGCCGGCCTCCAGATCAGGCGTGACGGCAACGGTCGGTTGAACAGCAGGATCGCTCTCATAGCTGAGCAGGCTGGCGCCCTCGAAATTGGCCCGGACCATATCCACCGCGAGCTGCTCCACCGCCGGGGTATCCAGAAAGCGCAGGTTCTTTGCGGCGGCAACGGCGGCCATTTCCGTCGCCAGGGCAAGACGTGATTTTGCGGCAAAAAAACGCGATGCATCAATGGCGAAGGCAATCCCGCCGAGGACAATGAACAATGTCAGTGTAAAAATAAGCAGCGCCGCCCCGTCCTCTGACTGGCTGAAACGGCTAAGCACGGTGCGGATCCTCATCAGCCCAGACTACGGACAGCCGCCTTCCGCCCGACGGCAAGCGCCCGGCCATGCAGCGTGAAGCCGGCGACGCTGAGAAAGCCGGAGAGGAAGAAACCGTCCGCCGGGGTGACACAGAGATCGACCAGAATGAACTGAAGCGTGGCCTCGTCACCGGGCGCGGGCAAGGCCGGTGCCGCCGGGGCGCAGGCAAGACCGCCGTTGGTCCGGCTCCGGTTCCAGAGGACAGTTGCGCTGCCATCGTCGGAGAGTTCCAGTGCCGACAGATCAACCCGGATCGCCGCCGGGAACCCGCTTTCGCCGATCAGGCCCGTCGTCGCTGCCAGAACCGTATCGAAATCCTCCTCGATCAATCCGGATTTAAGCGACAGGTCATCCGCCATCAGGGCGGCGACCCGGTCCGTCGTCCGGGTCAGTTGCACGATATGCGCGAGCGTCACCCCCGCAAGCAGCAGGAACATGATTGCCGGGACAATCAGCGCCACCTCGACCGCGAGACTGCCCCGCTGATCCCGGATAACGTCTTTCGGATTATTTTTCAGCGCATTAGCGACCATTGTTGATAACCACCATTGACGATTGGACACTGTCGCCCGTCTCATAGAAGAAGTTCGCAAAAGGAGTTGTCAGCGGCACCGCATACTCAAGCCGGATAGCCGTTACCGCTTCGGGCAGGCCGATCAGACCGCCACTTGCGGTCTCACTGACGAGCGCGGTAAGGTCGTTGTAGGGAAAAACCGACAGTTCCAGCCGGGACGGATCGATCAATCCACCACTCAGCCCCTCGGATAGCGATGACAACCGCCCCTGAAGCGTCTCTTCCGTCAGCAGGGCGCGCGCCGCTGGCGTTGTTTCATATTTCAGGCTGTTTGAAAGTTCCACACCAAGCTGATCGACAAGGCCTCGGGCAAGCAGAACCCGGCTGATGTCAATCGCTGCAAAGACAAGGGCAAAGACGATCGGCAACAAGATCGCCATTTCTACGGCCAGCGAGCCCCGTTCGTCCCGCAATCCTCCATATTTTTGAAGTTCCCACGGCGTCACGAAACGGTCTCCTCCGGTATGCGCGGACCAAGAAGAAGCCGCCGCAGCAGGCTTGTATCCTCCATCCGCCGTATCTGCCGGTAGAATTTGAGGTTGTTCTCCGCGGTCGGATGATCAAGGTCGAGCCGGGCAATCCGCGCCGCCGCCGCCTCATCCCCGGCAAGTCCATACGCCATGGCGAGGTTCTGGCGGATTACCGCCGTGGATGTTGGCGTGAAGGCAAGCGGCGCAAGGGCCTTGATGGCCGCGTCATACTCCCCCGCCATCAGATAGGAAAGCGCGAGATTGTTGAGTATGCCCATATCGTCCGGCGCAACCATAAGGGCCCGCGTATAAAGCTCCCGAGCCTTTTTATGATCCCCGGCCATATCAAGCGCGATGCCGCGTCCGCTCAGCGCCTCAATATTTTCCCCGTCAATTTCGGTGCATTTGGCGAAATACAAATCGGCAGATTCCGGGCGGTATAAAGACAGGTTGGCGCGGCCGAGCCCGAGGCAGGGCTTCACATCCTCCGGCGTCAGCGCTTCCAGATTTTCAAAGACGGTAACAGCTTCCTGCGGCGCTCCCGCCTTTAGGTATGTCTCTCCGAGACGATAGAGAACCGGCTCGTCAAAGCGATTCTTGGCCAGTATTTTTTGATATATATCAATGGCCGCCGGGAAATTACCGGATTCGACCGATATGTCTGCGATTTTTAGTGCCCGCTCCCGCGCGGCCTTGTCCTCAAACAGGGTTTGCGCATCCAGATCACCCTGCGGCATGGCGCAACCAGAAAACATCATGGCGATAAGAACAAGAAGCGATAGGCGATACGGCATGTTATCCTCCAATTGTACGCATCATCAGGGCAAAGCCGGGTCCGGCGGAAATCGCCACGACGGGTGGCAAAATAAAAAGAATGAGGGGGACGCTCAGTAGGGCAGGCATCCGGGAGGCGTTATTCTCCAGCTCCAGTATGGCCATTTTCCTGTTCTCCATCGCCACCGCCTTCAACGCCCCGGTGATAGACGTGCCGTAGCGTTCCGCCTGACGCAGCGACAGCACGAGATATTTCAGGCTTTTCGATGCCGTTCGGTCGGCAAGATTGGTGAGCGCCATGGATTTATCGGGCAGAATACGCAGCTCGCTTAAGGTAATCTTCATCTCGGCGGCAACCTCCGGCGCAAACGGTTCCAGCCCCTCAATGGTGCGGACAAGCGCAGTTTCCAGCGTCAGCCCCGCCTCTACACATAGAATGAGGAGATCGATCATATCCGGCATCGCCCGCTCGATCCGCCTGCGTCGTTGCCGGATTCGAAACTTAAGCAATATGTTGGGCAGGAAACTCCCGCTGATCCCGGCGGCGAGAACAAGGACGGTGGTTATGAGAGGTCCGAATTGTTCTGCCAGCACCGCATCGAACAGGAAGGCGGCAAGGAACGCCTCCAGACAGAAACAAAGGATTCGCGCAATATAAAAAGGGCGGCGGTACCTTGCGGGATCATAGCCCGCCCGCACAAGGCGCCGATTGAGACCCCTGTTCCCAAACAGCCCGGAAATGAGGAAAACTGATTTTCTTTTTTTTCGTTCCTCCGGTTCATCCTTTTTTTCAAGATTGATCCGGAGTGCGGTTTCCTGCGTCTTGTGCGGCGCTGGCTTCTCGAGCCGAAAACCATCAAGCCGACGATCAACCAATTCCTCTTTTTTTGCCCGGACAGCAGCCGCAAAGAGCATGGACGCCAGTAGAAAGCAGAGCGAAATCATCGCCAGCAGCAGGATCTCCTCCCCCGTCTCAATCTGGAAACCCGTCATTTTAACGTCCCCAATAAGCGGGAGATGATCAAAAAGCCTATGAGGATGCTGATCGCGGAATAGATCAGCAGGTTCTGGCCCAGCGGATCGACGAAGAGAAAATCAAGCTGCGCCCGGTTGGTAAATGACATGATTAAGAGGATTACGCCTGTCACCCCGGTCACGATGCGCGCCGACATCCGCGCCTCCGACGTTAGAGCCTGCGCTTTTAACGCCTGCGCCCGCCGGTCCCGCAGCACCTGCGCCAGATTCTCGAGGACTTCCGCATATTGCCCACCGGTGCGCCGCTGCAGGATCAGGGTTGTCGCCATGAACTGCAATTCCTTCACACGGGCGGTCCTGACTGTTGCGTCAAGCGCAGTTTCCAGATCGATACCGATCGCCAGCTTCTCGGCCAGAGTGCGGAAGGCCCCGCCCACCGGATCCGGCATTTCCCGTGCAATGACCTGAAAATTTTCCTGCAGGGACATACCGACGCGCGCGCCGCGAATAATGATGTCGATGGCTTCCGGTAACTGTTCTACAAATCGCCGCTGACGGGCCCGGCGCCGGTATATTCGAAAGGAGATTACGGCGGTGGCACAGAGGACGCCGCCGAGAAGAACAGACCCTGTGATGAGGGGAAATCCGGCAAACCCAACGATCAGCATTGCACCCCCTGCACCCGTCACCAGCAGCCACAAGCCTAATCTCGATGTGATCTTATCCCGCCAGCTCTGCTCAGGCGTTTCCGATATATAGAGCGTCGTCATTTCAGGCAGTGGTGTAAGAGGCGTTGGCGGCGCTTCCCGTTCCCCTTGCAACCTGGCTAGCCGCGCGGTCAGCATCCGGTTCCGCCTGCCGATCTGCCGATGGGAGAGCAGTAGCAGGATGGTTCCGCTCAGCAGGAAAACAATAAAGGCTGCTAACGGCAGCCACTCTGCGAGCGCTAATATGTATAATTCGGGCGTCATGAAAGAAGGACCTCCCGCAGCTCCGCGAGAAGACCAAATTTCGCGATTTTTTCCTCGAAATGCGGGCGAGCGCCTGTGTAATGAAAGCCCGTATCATCGTTTTGCGATCCCTCGGGCCCCTCTCCTTTATAGTCGAACAGCGTCTGGCTGGTAATGACATCCCCTTCCAGAGCGACGATTTCGGAAATATTGCGGATGAAGCGATGGCCGTCCGGCCCGCGCTCCACATGGATAACAAGGTCCAGGGCGCTCGCAATCTGCTGCCGCGCACCCCGGCTCTGATAGTTGGCGAGGCTGGACAGCATCAGATTTTCAAGTCGCAACAAGGCATCGCGCGCGCTGTTGGCGTGGATGGTGGACATGGAACCGTCATGCCCGGTATTCATGGCCTGCAGCATGTCGTAAACTTCCCCGCCGCGAACTTCACCAATAATAATACGGTCTGGACGCATTCTCAGGCTGTTGCGGAGAAGATCGCGCTGCGACACTTCCCCGCTCCCTTCGCTGTTGCGCTGGCGTGTCTCAAGGCTGACCACATGCGGACGTTGCAGGGCAATCTCCGCCGCATCCTCGATGGTGACGATCCGTTCGTTTTCATCGATCAGGCCGGACAGCGCATTCAGCAGCGTCGTCTTGCCGGAGCCGGTTCCGCCGGACACAAGGATATTCAGGCGACAGCGCGCCGCAATTTTCAGGAACCGGCTGATTGTTCCTGAGAAGGCCCCGCCCGCGCAGAGCTCGTCCAGTCCCATGGCGTCTTTCGAGAATTTCCGGATCGAGATGATCGTCCCGTAGACGGAAAGCGGTGGGGCGATCACATTAACACGGCTGCCATCCTTTAACCGGGCATCAACCATGGGATTTGCCTCATCCACCCGCCGTCCGACCGAGGCGGCAATCCGCCGCGCAACGTCCAGTACATGATTATCGTCCCGGAATTTATAACTGGTGAGTTCCAACCGGCCTGCCCGCTCCACATAGACGGTGTCCGGTCCGTTCACCAGAATATCCGTCACCTCCGGATCGCTAAGCAGTGTCTCGATCGGACCGATGCCGACGATATCGTCGAACAGCTCCCGCGCAATGGCGCTTTGTTCCTTCCAATTAAGCTGAAGCTTTCCCTCATCGACAATTTTCGAGACAGCCTCGGTAATCCGTAAAGAAAGCTGCTCCGGTGCCATGCCGGAGGCGGCGGTTGGATCGATGCGGTTGTAGAACTGCTGGCGCACCCGCTCGACCAGTTCTGCCGGAACGCTCGCGGCCCGTTGTTTTGCCGATGGTTCACTGATGAACTCTTCGCCTGCCTCGGCCAGCCCGGCCATCTGTTCCATATCAGATTTCCGGCCAAACATCTTACCCTCCCATCAGGCCGGACAACCAGCTGGAACGACGCTTGCTATCTCTTTGGCCGACCAACTCCGCCGCAAGCCGATGATAGGCATCGGTAACCGGGGATTTCCGGCGGGCGACCGGCTCTCCGTTCAGGCTGGCAAGCGCCAGCTTCTTCCGATCGAAAGGAATGACCATATCGATCGGGTGATCAATAAATTTTGCTATTTTATCGAGCGGGACATCGGCGCGTCCGCCGGAGCGAACCCGATTGAGGACAACCAGCGTTTTGTGGGCCTCTGCATCCTTTTCCAGCAATTTCAGGATGCGCGCTGCATCACGCACAGAGGCCAGTGACGGATCCATGACCAGCACCCGCACGTCGGCGGTGCGCAATACCTCCATGGCGACGGCGGGCGGGTTCCGGTCAATATCCTGGATAATGAAATGAAAACGGTTCCGCAGATGCTGCATCAAGGCAGCAACAGCGGCGGAGTCGTATTCCTGCTCTGTCTCAAGATCGCATTCGGAAGCGAGCAGCTTGAGCCTTTCCGCCGCGTCCAGTATGGCACGATCGACGAACACATTGTCGAGACGATCCGGCCCGGTCAACAGTTCGGCAAGACCGGAAGAAGGTTCCAACCCCATTTCAAGGGCCAGAGTGCCGCTTGTCAGATTGAGATCAGCAAGCGCCACATGACGGTTATACACATTGGCGAGCAGCCACCCCGTGTTAAGCGCGGTTGTTGTCGCCCCGACACCCCCCCGGACACCATAGACGGCGACAGTTTTACCGGTTCTCTGATCTGTTCCCCGCACAGCGCCCCGCCCGTTGGCCCGGGCAATGGCCTTATATAAAAGATCGGAGGGAACCGGTTTGACCAGATAATCCGTCACGCCGATATCCATAAGGTCGCGATAGAGCCCGACATTGTCCCGTGTGCCCAGCACTACCACATTGACCTGGGGCGGGCTGATATCGGCCAACTCCTGCAAATCAGAAAGCGGCAGGGGCGTATCGGAGATATCGACGATTAAAACCCCCGGCATCGATTTTGTTTCATAATCCCGGATGGCATCCTGAATGGAACCCCTGACAATACGGGATTTGTCGTAGCCCCATTTGGGGAGCAGCTCATTCAGATACTTTTCCGTTTCCCTGTCGGCAACATAGGCCGCCGTGGTGACCGCCGGATTGTCGCTTGCCGGGAATGTCACGATCTCGGGTGTTTGCCGTTTTGCCATGCTGCCCGCCCTCTAGTTGGATCGCTGTGGAAAGGGGGTGGGGGTGGCGTTCTGCCATGTCGTCACTGCCTTGACATCCGGTCCTGCAAGGGACGGGGCTAGCGCACGTCCATGGCGCCAGTCTTCAGGGCGGGCAAGGCTGAGCATCCGGTTCTGCTCAACCGCGCAGCCAAACCCCGGCGATGTCATGGCAATGTGATCGAGCTTGCGGAACGAAAGATCAGTACCGCAATCGGCCAGGCGATAGTAGTAATAAGTCACGCTGACGGTCAGTGCTGGCCCTTTCGGACTATGCGTCACCGGGCTCACCTCGATATCGCTTGAGCGTGACAGTCCTGACTGTTGCAGCCTCTCCATAAGCCCGGATTCATCGAAACTGTCGCCAGCGGGGAGAAAATTGACGTAGCCCGGAGGATCACGGCGCAGATCCTCCAGAAAATCCGCAAAAGAAAGCCCGTCACGCGCCCGAAGCTCGCCGTCATTTCCCTGCGGTGAAAAGGTAATGAGATAGCTTTTACTCTCGATCCCGTTCTTTGCCTGACCGACTGGCAAATTCGTCGGATTTTGCGGGGCTGTACAACCGCTGAGGATCGGAAGAAAGAGCAAAAGAAACGCAACGTATATGATCCTTGTCATCGTATTTCCCATTCCTGCTCAGTAAATATAGCCCGCCGGCCCTTTGAGGGTCAGGCCGCCCTGCCCCGATCCGCCCGGGATCTCCGGCGCAAGGGCAGGTCTGGCAAGCTTGCCCTCGGTCATTTTCTCGACGAGACCGGTCGGTCGATAGCGGTCCGTTGGAGTAGCGAGAGCAATATTCTCCCGCGGCTTCACGATGTTCGCCGTTGCAATGATCACCAGCTCAGTTTCCATATTGCGGTAGCGGGTGGACCGGAACAACGGACCGAGGATTGCGAGATCCGCGAGCCAGGGTACTTCATTGACAATATTCCGGGTCTGGTTCTGCAAGAGCCCGGCGACAGCGAAGCTTTGGCCGCTGGCAAGCTCGATGGTCGCCTCCGTCCGCCGCACGGCAATGCCCGGTATCTGGAAATTATTGATAACAACTGCCCCGACCTCGGAAATTTCGCTCACTTCCGGCCGGATATGGATACTGATCCGCTTGTCGGACAGGACAGTCGGTGTGATATCGAGGATGACACCGAATTTCTTGAACTCGATCGTGACCTGCTCATCATTGGCAGAGACGGGAATCGGAAATTCCCCGCCGGCGAAAAAGCTTGCCGTTTCACCGGAGCGGGAGGTCAGGTTCGGTTCCGCCAGAACCGTTAGCAAATTTTCCTCCGCCAGGGCGTCGATCACGACAGACGCCGACCCATTGCTTCCCTGGTACCCCAGAAAGCCGCTACCCCCGACGCCGCTGTTTGCCGAATTGGGGATGAACAGGTTTCCGACGGCCGTCGGCCAGCGGTTGGTGATCAACCCGATTGCCAGCGATCCCGGATTTAGAAGCACATCCCAGTTGATCCCGAGGTTTTTCGTGGCCTCCCGGTTCATCTCGACAATGCGCACCCGGATATTCACCTGCGAGGCCGCCAGCATCTCAATGCGATTGACGATCTCCTCCCCGTCGCTGAGAAACCCCCTTACGACGGAGGCAATCTGTTCGGCCTGAACCGGTGTCTGTGCCAGGCCCGAGAGCAGAATGCGGCCGGGCGTCGACTGGACGGCGAGATTACTTTTCGGAAATTGCTCCTTCAGCAACGTCGAAAGCGTTTCAAGGTCCCGGGTCACCGTAACTGACTGGTCAAAGACTGCCCGCCCGTCCGCGCCGAGCGCCATGATATGAGTTCGCCCCGGTGCCTTCCCGAACACAAACAGGCCATTGGTGGCGGTGACCTGGATGTCGGCAATGGCCGGATTTGTTACCAGTACTTCCGTCACCGGCGTTTTCAGAGGAAAGAGCCGCCCCTGGTTGACCTCAAGCGACAGGCTGGCCTGCCCCGCCGTCTCCGCCGCCTGAGCGCGGGGAGGTGATAGCAGGATAAGCACCCCCAGCATCAGGGCAAGCAATCCAATTTTGCCGATATGATATTTCATTTGCCCCTATTGACCTCCGCCCGTGAGTGTGAGGACTTTTGTCTCACCGCCGCGGAATATCCGAACCTCCCGCGACGTATCCCGAACAACGGGCCGGGACGGAGATTTCAACTCGGGAAAGAGATCGCTGGCCGAAAAGGAGGCCATTTCTGACTTGATCCGGGAGGCAGCAGGCGTATTTTCACCGCGCAGAGAAATCCGCAAGTGCCCTATGGCCTCCGCCACTGACACCAACTCGACATCTTCCGGCGTGAGCGCCAGTGTAAGAGTGCCGGGCGCGCCGGAATTCGCCCCAACGGCGGAGACGCCCGCCCCGACTCCAATAACACGTACACTCTCAAGAATGGTTTTCACGACCGTCTCCCCGGCCCGAACGGCACCAGCGGGCGCCTTATAGGTCAGGATCAGATCAACACGGTCCCCGGGACGAAGCTCGTCAAACTCCCGGGCATTATCGATTGCAACTGGACGCGCGCGCGTTCCCTCCAATAGTAGCGCTTTCAGGTATCCGGGGTCCGTTGGTAGAATGAATTGAGTTTTCCGAATAAAGCTGCCGTTTGGCATATCCCGTGTGAGAACAGCACCCGGCCATTCCGACATATCGGTTTCCCCCTTGAGCAACAGCATCCCCGCGGAAAGGCTTTCCGGCACGACCTGCCAGTCCAGCATGCCTTTCTCCAGAATGTCGCCATCCCTTACATCCTGTGTCAGACTAAGCGCATATTGAACGGGCGCCTTTGCCGGTGCCAACAGGGGAACAGATGGCTGTTTCCTGTCATCGAAAAGGAACATATTGCCAAGATAAGCGGCAGAGCCGAGAAACAGGGCGGACAGAACTATGAAAATAAAACTTTTCATCACCCTCCTTTACCCCCCACTCAGATAGGACGTATAAAGCGCAGCAGTGCCGCCAGTTGCGATCGCGACACCATAGGGCACAGATGCCGCATAGGCAGGCTCCGGCGACGCCAGACGTTTCGTTATCGGCGCGAAAGCCCATTCACTGAGAAGGCGCAGCGGCGGAGAAATCATGACAAGGGCAAAGAGCCCACCGCTTAGCGCCGTGACAAGAAGAAAAGCAGGCCCCATGTCAGGCCCGACCCACAGCATGATGACCGTCGCAAGCTTGACATCGCCTCCACCAACCTTGCCAAAGAAAAAGCCGATGAACATGACGGCGAACAAGCCCATTGCCCAGAGCACATGCCCGGCGACATCAATCGGCCGCGCCGTAAAAAAGGCGTACAGCACAAACAGAAGCAGCAACGCGATGGAGATCCAGTTACGGATAATCCGTCGTGTGAGATCGGTCCAGGCTGCCAGCCAGAGCAATAAAATTGCGATTATCGGATAGTATGCGGTCATGATTTTCCTGTTCTCCCGCCGGAACATACCGATCCGGGCGGGAGGTGTTGACCTGTAACGAATTTGCTCAGTTCGGAGGAGTCGTGCCGCCAGATCCGCTGAGATCAATGGCATTGAAGGCTGTTTGCAGCTTGGTATAGAACGCCGTTCCGGCAACGCCGACAACCGCAGCGGCCGCGGCCGCCATCAAGGCATATTCAACTGCCGTCACGCCGGTCTCGTCATTCCATAATTCAGTCAGTTTATTTTTCATTTTATGATCCCCATAAGTCAGACTTGGCTAGTTAATTCAGGTCAGGCCGACAGGCCAAAAAAACCCTTTTAAATTGTTATATATTCATTATGAGACAGAATTAGCGAATCATGAAAGAAACAGATACTGGATCAGCTAAAATATATCGTCTCATTCTCTGGAACAAAAACCGAGAACACAACTGAAATGATTAATTCAATATCCATAAAATCTACTATATTAATAACTATCTATTATAGTTGATTTTTTTTCATCGAATTTTTTAGAACTATAAAAATTTTTTATGAGGGAGTCACATAAAATTTTATTTAATTATAGTTAATTTTATAGTTTTCTATGGTTAACGATCTATATTTCTATTTATATGATTTTATAAATCTTATATATTCTATTTATAGGTTTTTATTTTAACGAGATACCCTCGCTTTAATAGATTTGCAACAACCGAATCGATAAGATTCGTTTTATTTTTTATTCTACTTTTTAGTTAATAATCAAAATGTGATCTTCAAATTTTGCAAAACTATCGGAACGCAGTACTCTCTAATTACTAAAACAAAGTGCAATTACACTCGATCCCGGATATAAAGTTGAATTATAGGTCATAACCCCGTATATGCGTGACGTCGGACGCGGAGGTGAACCATGAACGAGATCGAAAATGCAAGACGCATCCTGATCTACAGCCACGACTCGTTTGGCCTTGGTCATTTGCGTCGATGCATGGTCATGGCAAACTCGCTTGTTGAGCAGAACCAGAATTTGTCGGTCCTTATTCTGTCCGGCTCCCCCATTATCGGAAGCTTTGATTTCAAGGCGCGGGTCGATTTCGTCCGTATCCCCGGGATCATCAAGCTGCGCAACGGCGAATACACCTCCCTTAGCCTGCACATTGATACCGAACAGACGCTTGCCATGCGCGCTTCCATTATCAAGCACACGGCGGAAACCTTCGATCCGCACATTTTCATCGTCGACAAGGAGCCCTATGGCCTGAAAGGCGAGGTAACGGATACGCTGGAAATGCTCAAAGCGGCCGGGACGCATCTTGTCCTCGGCCTTAGGGATGTCCTCGATGATCCATCGCTGCTCGGACCGGAATGGCAGCGCAAGAATGTCCTACCGGCACTGGAAGATCTCTATGATGATATCTGGATCTTCGGTGTCAAACAGATATACAACCCCCTCGCCGGTATAGACATCCCTGCAAATGTAAAGCGCAAGATCACCTATACCGGTTACCTCCCGCGATCCGTGTCCGCTGTCTCAGACCCGGCGATCCTGAGCGAGATGACGGAACCTTATGTGCTGGTCACTGTGGGCGGTGGCGGCGATGGCGACGTTCTGACCGACTGGGTCCTCCGCGCCTATGAAGGCAACCGTCAACCGCCACTCCATGCGCTGTTCGTCCTCGGACCTTTCATGCCGCCCGAAACGCGTGCCAGTTTCCGCGACCGTATCCAGAAACTGCCCCGCGTCCGCGCTGTCACCTTCGACAGCCATCTTGAAAGCCTGATGCAGGAGGCATCCGCCGTCGTTGCCATGGGCGGCTATAATACTTTTTGCGAAGTTCTTTCGATGAACAAGCGGGCCCTGATCATCCCGCGTACGGTCCCGAGGCTGGAGCAATATATTCGCGCAACCCGTGCCGCCGATGCCGGGCTGATCGGAGCATTGATTGATGACGGCGAACGCGAAAGCGACACCATGCTGACCGCGCTCCGCCATCTCGCGCAACAAAAGAAGCCATCCGAGGTTGTTATTCCTGGCCTTTTAGACGGGTTGACCAATCTCAACCGGCTGGTAAGGCTACGCTTCAAGGAAGTTGACAGGCGGCGGACAACGCTATCCGCATCGCGACGGGCCGTGTCAGACTGATGACAGCAACCCTACTCCAACTGTAGATACGTCACCTTGCCTGAGGCAAGGCGCACATGATCCAGTGGCGGCAGGCTGTTATGCTCCATTATCTCCTCGATAATCTTGACATAGGCTTCCCGTCGCTCTGAATAATCGATAAGGGTACCGACAAGGTCCGGTCCTGTGACCGGTTTACCCTTCGCCCTAAGGGCCGCGCGACGTTTCCTGAATTCTGCATATGAGCTATGGGAATTGAGGTTGAGCATATAGGCGCGCACGGAATCAAGTGGCGTCTTGAAAGCTTCGATACGATAATCGCCCTTGTTTTCCCGCTGCTCTTCGGGCTTGATGCCGCCGGTGTAGCTCCATTGTCCGAACAGGGCGTTGCCTTCCGCCGCGAAACGTGAGGTACCCCAGCCGCTTTCCTCCACCATCTGCGCCACGATCAAGGACGGCGGGATTGTGTCCATCCGCTCAGCGAACGCCGCCCAGAATTTGTCGTTCAACTCCTGTTCCTCAAGCGCATAAGCCGCCGCCTGTTCCTTCAGCCAGGCAATGTCATTCTCACTGAGCGTTTTACCCGCGCGGGAATCCTTCTCGAGTTTGCGCAGCTTTCCCTGATCCCGGATTATGCCATGATTGGCGACGAAGGCCAGCGGAATGGAAAGACGAAAGAACGTTCGCTTTTTCTCATCCACTGGCATCTCCGGCGCGATTTTCTTGCGCCATTCCTCCGGTATATCGAGGATGACGTATGGTGGCACATCCTGCTTGCCCTCTTTCCATTTGCGAATGGAATAGCCGTTCTTCTCGAAATAGCTGGCGAATTCATCGAAATTCTTGATTTTTATAGTTTCGGTTTCTGCCCGGGCCACGTGTCCCATCAAAAGGCCGGCCAACAGAAGACCGCCGCCCAGTATTTTCAACGTAAAAGTCCCTGGCATAACGTTTAGCTCCGCTACATGTTTCCTGCATAACAAAGTATGCCATGAAAGCCATCGCAAGGGGAGCATTAACAACGCTGTCTTTCCTGCGACTCTCTCTTGTGTTTGCAATTCATCGGCCGAAGAAGGCAAATTTCCGCCTTTAAGCCGATTTTGAATTTACATCCTTCCGACCCGCTTTTTTATAAAAACGACATCAGTTCCGATTTTTCACGGTGCCGCCACCCGATTATTTAATTTATGCTTGCCACCACTCTAAAGCCGGTGAAATAGTCTAGGGTAACACCGCATATAACGGTCAGGGAGAAGCCGCCAATGAGCGAAAAGTATGACGCCATTATCATCGGCGCCGGAGTCATCGGGGCCTGCATTGCTTATGAACTGTCGAAGGCCGGACGCAAAACCCTCTCGATCGACCGCCTGCCCGCCTCGGGCTATGGATCGACCGCCGCTTCCTGCGCCATCATCCGCACCTATTATTCCGCGCTCGATACCTGCGCGCTTGCCTATGAGGGCTGGTTCTACTGGAAGAACTGGGCAGACTATATTGGCACAACAGATGAAAAAGGCCTGATCAAATATCACGATACCGGCGCGCTGATCGTCAAGACCCCGCATAATGACTATATGCGGAAAATTTGCGCCCTCATGGACCAGATCGGCTGTCCCTATGAGGATCTGACGCCGGAGCAGATGCGCGAAAAGCTACCGATTATCGATACGCACCAGTTTGCCCCGGTAAAACGCCCGGAAGACCCGGCGTTCGGGGAACCGACAGGTGAGAGCGTTCCCGGCGGTGTCTTTTTCCCGCGCGGCGGCTATGTCAGCGACCCGCAGCTCGCCGCCCACAATGCCCAGCGCGCCGCCGAAGCCCATGGCGCCACCTTCAAGTTCAATGCCGAGGTTGCCGCCATCCGGCAGGAGAACGGCTATGTCATCGGCGTCACCCTGAAAGACGGCACCGACATTGACGCCCCCGTTGTCGTCAATGTCGCCGGGCCGCATTCAGCTAAGATCAACAAGATGGCGGGCGTACTGGAGGACACGAAAATGGACACCCGCGCCCTCCGTCACGAGGTCGCCCATGTCCCCTCGCCCGCCGGGTTCAACTATGAGACGGACGGCATGATCCTCTCCGACAGCGATGCCGGTATTTACTGCCGTCCGGAGCTTGGCAACCATATCCTGATCGGATCGGAAGATCCCAAATGCGACACACAGGAATGGGTCGATCCCGACAATTTCAACGAAGACTTTACGGAACAATGGAATGCACAGGTCCTCCGCCTCGCGCAGCGTTTTCCCGATATGGGAGTCCCGCGCCAGACCAAGGGCGTCGTCGCGCTTTATGATGTGACACGCGATTGGGTGCCGATCTATGACAAGTCGAGCCTGGGCGGATTTTACCTCGCCATCGGCACCAGCGGCAACCAGTTCAAGAACGCACCGGTCGCCGGACGGATGATGGAAAAACTGATCCGGGAATGCGAGGCGGGCCGCGATCATGATGTCGATCCGGTGCATTTCCATCTTGAAAATATCGATTACGATCTCTCCATGGGCACTTTTTCGCGCAACCGGGAGATCAGCCAGGACAGCAGCTTTACCGTGCTTGGATAAAGGAAAATGAACTAAAGAAAGGGGAGAGGTTATGAAATCCCATGTCAAGGTCGCCGTTATCGGCGGGGGTGTCGTCGGATGTTCCGTTCTGTATCATCTTGCCAAGCTCGGCTGGACCGATATCGCGCTGATTGAACGCTCCGAGCTGACCTCCGGCTCCACCTGGCACGCGGCGGGCGGATTTCATACCATCAATTCCGACACCAACATCGCCGCCCTGCAGGGCTACACCATCAAGCTTTATAAGGAGTTGGAGGAGCTGTCGGGCCAGTCCTGCGGCCTGCATCATGTTGGCGGCATCACGCTGGCGGGCACACCGGACCGCATGGATTACCTCAAGACCGAGCGGGCGAAGCATCGCTATATGGGTCTCGATACTCATATCATCGGGCCGGAAGAGATCAAGCAACTCTCTCCCATCACCAATGTCGATGGCGTGATCGGCGGGCTGTATGATCCACTCGACGGTCATCTTGATCCGTCCGGCACCACCCATGCCTATGCCATGTGCGCCCGCAAACTCGGCGCCGAGATTTACCTTCGCAACCCGGTACTCGAACTCAACCCGCAAACCGACGGAAGCTGGCAGGTCGTCACCAAGGAAGGGACGATCCATGCGGAATATGTCGTCAATGCGGGCGGTCTCTGGGCGCGGGAGCTGGGCGAGATGGTCGGCATCTTCCTGCCGCTGCATCCGATGGAACACCAATATCTGATCACCGAGGATATCCCGGAAATTTACGAGCTTGGGCGCGAACACCCCCATGTCATGGATCCGGAAGGAGAAAGCTATCTCCGGCAGGAAGGGCGCGGCCTCTGCATCGGTTTTTATGAGCAGGAGGCAGATCCCTGGGCAGTCAATGGCACGCCGCTTGATTTCGGCCATGAACTGCTGCCCAACAATCTCGACCGTATCGGCGACAGCATGGAATTTGCCTTCAACCGCTTCCCGGTGCTCGGTAAGGCGGGCATCAAGAATGTGATCAACGGCCCCTTCACCTTTGCGCCGGATGGCAATCCGCTGGTCGGGCCGGTGCCGGGATTGAGGAATTACTGGTCCGCCTGTGCCGTGATGGCGGGTTTCAGTCAAGGCGGCGGCGTCGGCCTTACCCTTGCTGAATGGATGATCGAAGGCGAACCCAGCCGCGATGTCTTCGCCATGGATGTCGCGCGCTATGGCGACTATTGCTCCCGCCCCTACGCGCGCAAGAAAGTGACCGAGAATTATCAGCGCCGGTTCAGTATCACCTACCCCAATGAGGAATTGCCTGCCGCCCGTCCCTTCCAGACAACCCCTGCCTATCCGATCTGGCGAGTACAGCGTGCCGTCTTCGGTCAGGCCTACGGGATGGAGGCGGTCAATTACTTCGCGCCGGAGGGCGAGCCTTTGTTGGAGACGCCGTCTTTCCGCCGGTCCAACGCCTTTGATGCGGTTGGCGCCGAGTGCCGGGCCGTCCGGACAAAGGTTGGCATCAC
>TARA_R110001606_G_scaffold111327_4_pt1 | contig 27062 bp, 25 predicted proteins | sample TARA_R110001606 | Tara Oceans TARA_R110001606 (sample SAMEA4398315) | marine metagenome | biome: Polar Biome; feature: [SRF] surface water layer (ENVO:00010504); material: water (ENVO:00002006), including particulate matter (ENVO:01000060) such as... | depth 5 m
AACCCTAATCCCCATAAAGCGCCCGCGCCCGCTCCTGGCGTGCGTCGGCCATATAATCGGGAAACAGGCTTTCGCAAGGCTCCACCCCAGCCAGCACCTGCCGCGCCACGGTGACCTTATGCACTTCGGTGGGGCCGTCGGCGAGCGCCACGTGGTGGGAATTGACCAGCCATTCGGCGAACGGCATGTCGTGGGTGATCCCCAGGGAGCCGTGCAGATGCAGGGCTCGCGCCGCCATGGTGTGCAGCAACTGCGGCATTTTCACTTTGACCGCGGCGATATGGTGGCGGGTGGCTTTGTAGTCATGCCCCTGGTCGAGCAGCCAGGCGGTTTCCAGCACCAGCAGCCGGAACTGACGCAGCTCGATCCAGGAATCGGCGATGGTCTCCTGCACCATTTGCTTTTCCGCCAGTCGTTCACCCTTGGTAACGCGCGAGACCACCCGTTGGCACATCATGTCAAACGCCCGGCTGGCCTGGGCCAGGGTGCGCATGGCGTGATGCATGCGGCCACCGCCGAGGCGTACCTGGGCGACCACGAAGGCGTCGCCACGGCCGCCTAGCATGCTGTCCGCCGGCACCCGCACATCGCGCAGGCGAATGTGCCCGTGGCTGTCTTCCTTTTCGCCGTAGAAGCCGTAGTTGCGCACGATGTCCACGCCGGGGGTGTCCGCCGGCACGATGAACATGGACATGCGCCGGTGGGGCGCGGCGTCCGGGTCGGTGACCATCATAAAAATGTGAAACGCCGCGTAGCGCGCGTTGGAGGCAAACCACTTTTCGCCGTTCAGAACCCAGTGATCGCCGTCTTGCTCGGCGGTGGAAGTCATCACCAGCGGGTCGGCCCCGCCTTGGGGTTCGGTCATCGAGAAGCACGAGACAATGCGATTTTCCAGCAACGGTTCCAGGAAGCGTTTTTTCTGGGCGGGGGTGCCGTAGTGGGCGAGGATTTCCGCGTTGCCCGAATCCGGCGCCTGACAGCCGAACACCACCGGGCCGAATCGGGATTGCCCGAACTTCTCGTTCATCAGCGCCAGTTTCAGCTGGCCGTAACCCTTGCCGCCCAGCTCCGGGCCAAGATGGCAGGCCCACAGGCCGCGCTCTTTAACGAGCGCTTGCAACGGACGAACCAGGCGCTCGAATTGCGGATCATGGATGTTCCATTGGCTGCCCAGGAGTTCGTCCAGCGGCTCGACCCGCTCGCGCACGAACCGGTCGATCCAGTCCAGCTGTTGTTGAAAGTCCGGGTCGGTTTCGAAGCTCCACATACGCCGCTCTCCTGGAAAAGGATTGACTGGTTTATCCAATCACTTTATCCAGATGACCTAGACAGTCAAGAGAAAGGGCGCGGTGTTCAGTTTTCAGTTTTCAGTGTTCAGTTTTCGGAGGTGTCCGATTAGAGGTAAATGACGATCAGGTGCGCGCTGGCGGTGAGCAGCACCAGCCAGGTGCCGATGATGCCCAGTTTGCGGAAATTATTGGTGGTGGTGGGCATCGCGAGCAGGCCCCAGGCATGGGCCAGTCGGCTCAGGAACAGCACGGTGCCGTACAGGTACAACGCCCAGTTGTTGGCGTTGTTGCCTTCCAACAGGGCGATCAGGATCAGAATCAGCGGCAGATATTCCACCGCGTTGCCGTGGGCGCGCACCGCCCGGTTCACTTTTTCGTTGCCGCCGTCGCCGAGTGACACGCCCTCGCCAAGGCGCAAACGCACCACATTGATCGCCAGGGCCAGCACAAGCAGGGCGCACAGCGCCGCGTAGAGAGCGGTAATCGGAAACATAGGGAAACTCCGGTGAGGTCAAGCAGGCTATCAGGGCCGGTTAACCGGCCCTGGGTTTTTTCTTATTCGCCTGCGAATAAAACGCGCCGGCTCTAGGGCGTCAAGCAGTTCCCGATCCGCGCCAGGCGCGGCGCCACTGATCAGGTCAGCCAGAATGTCCGCGCACAGTGGGGTGCCGGTGATGCCCCGGCTGCCATGGGCAATGTTCAGCCACAGCCCGGGCAGCGGCTCGGGCGAGGCGCCGGCCGGGTCGGGCAGGGCGCCGGTGAGGGGCAGGAAATCGGTGCTCTGGCAGCGGAAGGCCACGCGCCGCTCCACCACCCGGATCGCCTCGCCGCCCAATTCCCGCCAGAGCTCCGGTAGATGGTGGCGCAGTTGCGCCAGGTTGGCGGCGTCGTCGCACTCGCGCGGCGCCGGGTCGTGATCGTGCAGGTCGAAGGTGGCGCCCACGCAGTGCAAGCCGTCCAGGGCCGGAGTGAGATAGCCGCCGTGGCAACGCGCCTGCCGCCAGGATTCGCTGGCGGCGGTGGCCTGGCAATAGCTGACCTGGCCGCGAATCCGCTTCAGGGGCAGCCAATCCGGGCGCTGGCCGGCAATGGCCAGATCAGCGGCGGCGCCGGCGTTGGCGATCACCACCGCATCGCCGTGCAGCACCGTGCCGTCGGCCAGGGTCACCGAGGCGGGGGCGCCCGGGGTCACGGCGGTGACCGCCTGTGGCTGTAGCCGGATGGCCGGGTGATCGAGCAGCGTGGTGCACCAGGCGCGCGGGTCCAGATAGCCGCCGCCGGCCAGGGTGGCGCTGTGCTCGCCGGCGTCGAGCAGCTCGGATGGCCAGACGCCGCTGAACGCGGCGTCGCGGATTTTGTCTCGTTGCTTGTCATTGACGTAATGCTGAACCACGCCATTGAGCGCGCCTTGGCCGGGGCCGGGGAAGCGGTACCGGGCGAGCCAGCGCAGGGCGTGGCCATAGCTGAGCTGATAGAAGCGGTTCTGCGCGGTGAGGTGGGCGCTGGGGGTGCTGTAGACCACGCCGGCGCGATTGCCGGAGGCGCCGGCGGCGATACCGGCCGGGTCCAGCACGGTCACCCGCCAGCCGCGTTCGGCCAGCGCACGGGCGCTGCTGGCGCCGGCCAGCCCGGCGCCGACCACCAGCGCGGTGCCGACACGTGGGCGGTGCGCCTGCCAGAAGCCCGCGAAGTGGCCGGCCAGCATGTGCCTTTTATGGCCAAAGCCCTGGCGCCGGGCCATGCCGAAACCGGCGTTTAGCAAACCACGGCGCACAAAGCCGGCGGCGGTGAAGGTGGCGAGCGTGGCGCCGGGACGGCTGTGCCGGGCCAGTGTCTGGAACAGCTCTGGGCACCACATGTCCGGGTTGCGCGCCGGGGCGAAGCCATCCAGGAACCAGGCGTCCACCCGGGCATCGCTGAGCCGCCACTGGCCGGCGGCGTCGCCGAGCATCAATGTCAGCGTGATGGTGGGCGCCAACCGCACACGATGAACGCCGGGGCTGGCCGCCGGGTACTCGCGCAGCAGCGCCTCGCTCAGTGCCGCCAGTGCCGGCCAGCTTTGCAGCGCGCGGGCCAGGTCGGCGCGGGTGAGTGGGTGTTTCTCCGCCGAGATCAATTGCAGCCGCGCGCCCGCCGGCGCCCGTTGCTGGAACAGGCGGGCGGCGAGCAGCAGGTTCAAGCCGGTGCCGAACCCGGTTTCCCCGATGGTGAAGTGATCGGTCTCGCCGAGTGCCGCGAAACGCGGTGCCAGATCGTTGCCGTCAAGAAACACGTATTCGCTCTCGGCGGCGCCATCGTCCCGGGAAAAGTAAGGGTCGTCGAATTCCGGCGCCACCGGAACCCGTGCCTGCCACTCAACGCGGGCGGCAACGATCGGGGCGAAATCGCCGTTGGACATGGCGGGGGTGGGCTCCTCAGAATAGCGGCCTTGCAACCGGGAGCGCGTATGTTCGCACAGATTTGGGCGGTAATGGCGCCGGTGCTCGCCTGCGCCGGGGTGGGCTATTTCTGGGGCCGCACCGGCCGCCCCTTCGACATGCGCATGGTCTCCGCCCTGGTGACCACCGTGGCCACGCCCTGCCTGATTGTCGCCACGCTCGGCAAGACCGGTCTGTCCCTGGCGGCCTTGTCCCAAGTAGCCGGCCTGTTCGTCGCCATCATGCTGCTTACCGGCCTGCTCGCGCTGGCCGCGATTCGTCTTGCCGGGCTGTCACCCCGGGTGTTCCTGCCGTCCCTGTTGTTTCCCAATACCGGCAACATGGGCCTGTCCCTGTGCCTGCTGGCGTTCGGTGACCACGGCCTGGCGCTGGCCCTGGCCTGGATGATGCTGACCTCGGTGGTGCAGTTCTCGTTCGGCCTGGCGGTGGTCAGCGGCGAGGGGCTCTCGCCGCGCCTGCTTGCTCATCCGATTCTGATTTCCGTGGTGATCGCGGTGTTGATGGTGGTGTTCCAGATCCGCCTGCCGGCCTGGCTGTTCAACAGCGTCGATCTGATCGGCCAGTTGACCATTCCGATGATGCTGGTGACGCTCGGGGTGTCCCTGTCCACCCTGCGGGTGCGCCACCTGGGGCCCGGCGCCGGATTCGCGCTACTGCGCCTGCTGCTCGGCTTCGCCATCGCCTGGAGCGTGTGCGCCCTGGCCGGCATCGATGGCCTGCTGCGCGGTGTCATCGTGATCCAATCCAGCATGCCGGTGGCGGTGTTCAACTACCTGCTCGCCCAGACCTACCGCCAAGGCGCCGACCAGGTCGCCGCCATGGTGGTGATCTCCACCGTCCTCTCGTTCCTCACCCTGCCGTTGCTGTTGATGGTGACGATGCCTTAGGGGAAGACCAGCGCGCTGCGTGCTGCAAGCTGCAAGCTGCAGGCTGCAAGCTTCAGGCTGCAACACGGGCGAGGCCGGGGCGTGTGAGAGGCCGGGCCCGCGCTCGGGGTGCGGGCCGGGGTGCGGGCGCGGCGCAAAAGAGGATTGCAGCGGGTCTGTGGCCGGTGGCACCGGCTTCAGCGTGTAAGCGTGCCGCGTGCAGCGTGCCAGCGCCTACTTTCCCCTATTCGCTTTCTCGAACTCCGCCAGCGCTCGTTTGGCGAGGTTGTGCAGGGCACGGCTGTCGCGGTGGCGGGAGGCGGTTTCCACGCGGATAAAGAGACCGTTTCGCAGGGTCAGCAGCAGGGTTTCGTAGAGCGGGTCGCGGTCGGCTTCATTGATGATGAAGCGGGCGCTGACGCTCTGTTGGCCTTGCAGATCGAAGCGGCGTTCTTCTTGAAAACGAATCGACTGGTCGGCGCTGTGGTAGACGCGGTCGACGCGCTCCTGGCGGAGTTGCCCGTAGTGGCCGCTGACGATGCGCTGGGGGGAAAGATCCTGCCAGCCGCCGGGCAGGCCATAGACCGTGACTCTCAGTGCCACCTGCGCATCCCGGTACCGCCATTGCCGCCAGCCGTGGTCGCCGGGGCGGCTGAGTTGGCCCGCGGCCTTCAAGCCGGCCAGTTGCGCGGGGCCGGCGAAGCGCTGCAAGTCCACGGCGTCGGGCGGCAGGCTGTAGCGCAGGCCATTGCCGTCGCTGCCTTGCAGGGTGGGAATGGTGCCCAGGGGCGCGTTCTGGCAGGCGGCGAGCGGCAGCCATAGCGACATCGCCAGCCATCGCGAGGTGGTGTTCATTAACAGTTCCCTTCCGGTGCCCGCTGGGGCGTGGGGTTGAGGGCGGGGCGGGCCATCAAACTATCACAATGCCGGGTAACGCGTTATCCGTGAAGTTGTTAACGGAGACCTCGGTCGCAAGTGCCGTTTCAGTGTTCGTCAGCCTCCGGCACGGGTGGCACAATGGCGTTTGGGATACCGGGTCGTCCGGCGCCGGCGCGAGCCGTGAAGCGCGGGCCGGTCTGGCGGCGACCGGTCAGGGAGGCCAAGGTGGCAGAACGAAAAAAATATCCGGCCATCGCTTTACTGCTGGGGTTGGTCACGGTGCCGTTTTTGTTGGTGGCGGCATTGGTGTTCCAGAACCGCCTTGAGGCGCAGTCTGATTTTCAACGCATGCTGACGGACATCCAGGTGTTCCGCACCGGCTTGTCGGTGGCGCCGCCTTTGCAACGAGCCCGCGACCTGGCGCCGGCGGTGATGCGCCTGCACCCCCGTGAGCTGGGCGAACGCTTCCAGCAGGCCCGCGCCGACGCCGGCGCGCGGCTGGACGATCTTCGCCAGGCGGTGTCGGCGAGCGGCATCCCCAGCCTGTTGGACCAGACCGGCGCCTTGAATCGTGACTGGCAACGGCTCGCCGTCGATAACGGCGTCAATAACGAGGACGCGGTGGGGCCGTTCGAAAGCGTGGAGAAGCTTAACGGCCGGCTCTACAACACCCTGGCGGCGGTGCTTTATATGGGCGACATCTCCACCGACGTCAGCCCGCGGCCCAATGAGGTATTGTCGCTGCCGCTCAATGGCCTGCGCCAATTGGAGCTGGAAGTGGGGCTGATGCGCGCGATCACCGTGTTCACGGTGTTGCGCGGCGGCTTTATCGGTTCCTCCAACGACCAGCAGTTGCGTGCTTCACGGGCCCGCCTGGCGGAAAACCTGGACCTGGTGGATGGCCAGATTCAGGCGTTGGCGTCGCGCACCGGTGGTTTTGCCCTGCGCCAGCGCTGGCGGGCGCTGCGCGGCGAACTCAATGGTTACCTGAGCTGGGTGGACCAGGCGGTGATCGGCGTGCCGCGAATAGAGCTGACCTGGCAGCAGGCGTTCGCGAAAGGCGAGAGCAGCCTGCAGGGGGTGTATGCCTTCGCCAACGGCATCGTGGGGCTGGCGATTAACCTGGTGGACCGGGGCCGGCGCCAGAATGTCTGGGACACCGGTTGGATCATGGCGGGCATTTCCGTGCTCTACCTGGTGGTGCTGGGCTTGAGCCTGTTGTTTTTCCAATTCACCATCCGCGCCATCAAGGGCCATGCGGAAGTGCGTGCGAAAAGCCAGTTTCTGGCGCGCATGAGCCATGAAATCCGCACCCCGCTCAATGGCGTTCTGGGGTTGGCGGAGCTGTTGCGTGAAACCAACCCGTCCCCCCGGCAGCAGGAATACATCGGCCTGATTGAAAACGCCGGTCGCACGCTCAACACGCTGGTGAACGACGTGCTTGATTACGCCAAGCTCGAGGCCGGCAAACTGGAATTGGAGCCGGGCGCCTTCGACCCTTCGGCGATGCTGATCGATTGCGCGCACATGTTCAGCCTGCCGGCCAGCGATAACGGTGACCTGGTGCTGGTGGACGTGGACCCGGGCCTGCCCGCCGAGGTGCTGGGCGATGGCCCACGGCTGCGACAGGTGCTGACCAACCTGCTTTCCAACGCGGTGAAATTCACCCGCCATGGCTGGATCCGGGTCAGCGCCTGCTGCCTGGAGCAGGATCAGCAACGCGCTACCCTGGAGTTTCGCATTCAGGACAGCGGCATCGGCATGACCCGCGAGGAGCAGCGGCGCCTGTTTCAGCATTTTTCCCAGGCGTCCGCCGCGGTGGCGCAACGCTTCGGTGGCACTGGCCTGGGGCTGTCGATCAGCCAGGAACTGGTGCGTCTGATGGGCGGCGAAATTCAATTGCGCAGCGCGCCGGGGCAGGGCGCGGATTTTCGTTTCAGCGTGTCGTTGCCGGTGCTGGCGGCGGCGGTACCGATGCCCGGGCGGGCCTGTGAACCGGCCCTGGTCTGGGACCGGATCGGCAATCTGCGCGACCTGCTGGAAGGCGACCCGCGCTTTGACGCGGTCACCGTGGTCACCGACGTGGACGCCTTACAGGAACGCCTGAGCCATGGCGTCGCCCATCTTCTGGTCAACGGCGTTGACGACGGCGTGATGCTCGACCAGGCCCTGGGCGGCGCCCGTCAGCGTGGGCTGAGCCCTCGGCCGGTGCTGCTGTGCGGCATGCGCGAGCGCGGTGAAATGATCATGCGCGACGACCTCACCCTGGTGCGCCGGGCGGTGCTCACCGTCAGTGAAGTGCAGCAATTGCTCAGCGACGGCGGCCCCGGCCAGGTGCCGCTGTTGGCGCAGCGTGACATCGGCGACCACCAGACCGGCCTGCGTGTATTGGTGGCGGAAGACAACCCGGTCAACCAGATGGTATCGCGGGGGTACCTGGAGCGGCTCGGGGTGGCGTCACCGGTGCTCAGCGACGATGGCCAGCAGGCGTTGGACGCCTTTGCCGAGGGCCAGGGCGTTTACCGCCTGGTGCTGATGGACCTGGACATGCCGGTCATGGACGGCTTCACCAGCGCCCGCCGCATGCGTGAACTGGAACGGGAAAACAACTGGCCCCCGGCGGTGATCCTCGCCCTCAGCGCCCACGTCATGCCCGAATACGCCGGCCAGATCCGCGATGCCGGCATGGACGGCCAACTGATGAAACCGCTTACTCTCAGTGCCTTGCAAGCGGCATTGCATGAGTATTTGACGGGGTAGGGAAAAGTTAAAAGTTAAAAGTTAAAAGTTAAAAATCCGCTCCTTGCAGAGTCTGCGAGGGTCGCTACGCTCCTTCGCGCGGGCGCGGCGATAGTATAAGCATCGGCACGGCGTTTGCGCGCGCTTTTAACTTTCAACTTTTAACTTTCAACTTCTCCATCTTCAAACCCTCAACCGCCCCATGCGCAAACGGCGCCAGCCGATCAGGCCGGCGACTTTGAGCAGCGAGGCGAGGCCGCTGGCGTCGGCGTGGGGCGCTTTGCCGCGGGCGATGCGGGCCAATTGAAGGGTGTACCAGGAGACTTCCATCATGGCGGCGTTGTCCACCGCGCGGATGCCGGTGCGAATCGGCGCCACCGCGCTGTGCACCGGGCCGCCGGCCAGCAGACGGTTGCCGAAGTCCGGTTCCACCACCAGAGGCCTGGCCAGGCCCACCAGATCGGTGGCGCCGCTGGCCAGCGCGGCGTCCATGCCCTCGCGGCTGCGGAAGCCGCCGGTGACCATCAACGGCACGGATACCCGCTGGCGCACCTGCTCCGCGTAGGCCAGAAAATAGGCTTCCCGCAGGCGGGTGGATTCAGCCACGCCCTGGCCGGCCATGCGCGGCGCCTCGTAGGTGCCGCCGGAGATCTCGATCAGGTCCATGCCCCGTTCCGCCAGCGCTTGCACCACGCCCAGTGATTCTTCTTCGCTGAAGCCGCCTTTCTGGAAATCCGCCGAATTGAGCTTGATCGACACCGGAAAATCCCGGCCCACCCGGGCGCGGATTTCATCGAACACTTCCAACACAAAGCGCATGCGGTTTTGCGGATTACCACCGTACTGGTCTTCGCGCACGTTGTGGCGCGGCGACAAAAACTGGCTGATCAGATAGCCGTGAGCGCCGTGAATCTGCACGCCGCCAAACCCGGCCTCGCGGGCCACGGCGGCGGTTTCGCCAAAGCGGCGCACCAGATCGGTGATTTCGGCCTGGCTCAGCGCCCGGGGCAGATGAAAAAAGCGTTTCAGATTGGGATCGGAAAACGGCACCGCCGAGGGCGCAACGGTGGCGCGATTGAGCGCCGCCGGCGCCTGTTTGCCAGGGTGGTTGATCTGCATCCACAGCGCCGTGCCGTTCTCCGAGCCGGCCCGTGCCCAGGCTTTCAGGCGGGCCATGTCACGGCGGTCCTCGACCACCACGTTGCACGGTTCGCCCAGGGCGCGGCTGTCGATCATCACATTGCCGGTAATCGACAACCCGGCACCGCCCTGGGCCCAGGCGCGATACAGATTCGCCAGGCGGCCGGTGACCCGGTTGTCCGGGGTGCCCAGGGTTTCGCTCATCGCCGACTTGCCAAGACGGTTCTTCAGCGTGGTGCCACAGGGCAGGGTCAGAGGTTGATCCAGAGTGGTGTCGGCCATGGTCAATTCCGAGTAGAAGGTCAAGCGCTCCATGATGCCCCATCGCCCCGTGAAAGCAGTGGCCGGCAAGGACAATGGCCAGTCAGAACGGGCCAAGCGCGCTAAGCGCGCCGAGGCGCGCCGCTTCAAGCTTCAAGCCACAAGCTGCAAGCCACAAGTTGCAAGCCACAAGCTGCAAGCTATAGGCAGGGCTACGCAGTTTCTTTTTGCAGCTTGCCGCTTGAAGCTTGTCGCCCTCCGCTACGGAGCACGGTGCCGGTGTTTCCTACAGCCTGTCCCACCTGCCCCCCGTGGCGGGCTTTGCTACAATGCGCGTCCCTGAGCTCATCGAGACGCCGTTATGTCCGCTAAAGACGACCTTTATGCCCGCGAGCAGGATCGGGTGGCCCGGTTCTCTTTCGATGAACGGGTGGTGGGCGTGTTTCCGGACATGATCAAGCGGTCGGTGCCGGGCTACACGACCACCATCGATATGATTGGCGTATTGGCGGCCCGTTACGCCCGGCCCGGCACGCACCTGTATGACCTGGGTTGTTCCCTGGGCGCCGCCACGGTGGCGATGGCGGCACTGACGCCAGCGGACAGCGGCACCCTGGTGGGCGTGGACAATTCCCCGGCGATGATCGAACGCTGCGGTGAGTTACTGCGTGAGCAAGGGCTGGCGGATCGCGTAGCGCTGCGCCTGGGCGACGTGGCGGCGATGGATTTCGAGGCGACCTCGGTGGCGGTGCTGAACTTCACCCTGCAGTTTATTCCCCTGGCGCAGCGCGACGCTCTGATCAAACGGCTGGCGCAGGCCACGGTGGAGGGCGGCATTCTGGTGCTCTCGGAAAAGATCCGCTTTGAAGATCCGGATCAGGACGCCCTGCAAAGGGACTGGCACCACGCCTTTAAACGCAACAATGGCTACTCCGATCTGGAGATCAGCCAGAAGCGTAACGCCATTGAGGATGTGTTGATCCCCGAGACACTGGCGGAGCATGAGCGGCGCCTGCGCGACGCCGGCTATCGCGATGTTCAGCTGTGGTTCCGGTGTTTCAATTTTGTCTCGCTGGTGGCGGTGCGCTGATGCTGCAACGGTATTTGCGCGATCTGGAGCAGGCCCTGGCGCCAGTGCTGGCGGAGGCCGCCGAGCCGGTATCGAGGCTCAGCCGGGAGCGGCTGATCGATAAGCCCCATGGCGATCTGCCCCGCTGGCAGGCCGCGGTGCGGGCGTTGCCCGCCGGCCCGGCGCCCTGCGCGTTGGATCGGGACACCCTGGTGGTGGGCGAGGGCGCCGGTGGGGTGGATCAGGGTGCGCTGCGCGCCGCCCTTGAGGGCTTGATTCCCTGGCGCAAGGGGCCGTTCGAGTTCTTCGGCCAGCACATCGATACCGAATGGCACTCGGATTGGAAATGGCGCCGGGTGGCGCCGCACTTGGCCGACCTGCGCGGCCGGCGCGTGCTCGATGTGGGCTGCGGCAGTGGCTACCACGGCTGGCGAATGGCCGGCGCGGGCGCCGCCTTTGTGCTTGGCATTGATCCCACGCTGTTGTTTCTGATGCAGTTTCTGGCGGTAAAACGCTACACCCCGCACACGCCGTTCTGGTTCGCGCCGGTCCGCATGGAGGAGCTGCCCGCCGGCACCGCGGCGTTTGATACGGTGTTTTCCATGGGCGTGTTGTACCACCGCCGCTCGCCGCTGGATCACCTGTTGGAACTGCGCGACGCGCTGCGCCCCGGTGGCGAGCTGGTGCTGGAGACGCTGGTGGTGGAAGGCGACGCCCACACCGTGCTGATGCCCGGCGAGCGTTACGCGGCAATGCGCAACGTCTTTTTTCTGCCCAGCACCGCGCACCTGGCGATCTGGCTGAGTCGTTGTGGTTTCGACAACGTGCGCTGCGTGGATGAATCGGTGACCGGCACCGACGAGCAACGCGCCACCGACTGGATGCGCTTCCAATCCCTGCCGGATTTCCTTGATCCGAACGACCCCACCCGCACCCGCGAAGGCTACCCGGCCCCACGCCGGGCGGTGATGATCGCCAACAAAGCGGAAAAATAAGCGGCCTTTCAGGGTTGCCACCTGTCAGGCAACGAAGCCTCTGTGGGAGCGGTCCCCGACCGCGAACCGGCGCAGCCGGACGGCGCGGCGCCGCCCACCCGACTTATAAGGCGCTAGGGCCTCAGCGATGCCTCCAGAAGATGATCCACCAGGGTCAGGCGGGTGGACTCGTCGAGGCGCTGCAAGGCGGGGGACAGCGCGCGGATCAGAATGGCGCCGTCGTCGCCCAGTTCGTTGATCAGCGCTTGAAGGCGCTGGCTGCCGGTACCGGCTGGTGGTCGGCGACGATCACCGCCGGCGCTGGTTTGCGGGTCGCTGTCGCCATCGCTGCCCTGCCGCAACGCGCGGCGTGAGAGCACCGGCTCGCTGGTTTCGTCGTCGCTGGTGGCCAGCAGGCAGAGCGTTTCCATCAATAATTCCCGCACCTGACCCTCATATTCGCCGCCCTGGTGGTCGGCGACGTGCACCGCCATGGCGGTTTGCAACGTCAGCGCGCGGCTGTCCAGGGAAAAGCGGGTCGTGGCGAACCAATCGGTCAACCGTCGCGCCAGGGCGGCCGCTCCGTCGGCGCGCGTGCCGGGCAGGCACAGCAGCAGGTAGCCTCTCTGCCAGCTCACCACCGCGTCTTCCATGCGGGTGTGCTGGTGCAGAGCCTGGGCCAGCTGTTGCTGCAGTTTGCGCAACCGTTCGCTGCCCAGTTCCCGGCCCAGGGCGGAGAGGTTCTTGATCTGAACGGCGAGCAACGCAAGAGAAAGATCGTGACGCCGGCACAATGACAGCAGCCGGGCAACGGGGGTGAGACTATGGCTCTGGGTGCGGGGCGAGTCAGTCCCGGAAGTCATTCAGTTATCCCGTTCGAGAGTTATGATTTCGCTCCTTGCGTTAATACGGGCCGTCCGGGGCACACTCAGGAACCCCTGAATCACTCCCTGATGGTTCCGCGTGCTGCCGCGCTTTCTCGACGTAGCCCGCTATGCCTTCAAAGACGCGCCTTGATCAGGCATCGTCCGAAAAGCCAGAAACCATCAGGGAGGTGTTCAGCGGTTTCTAAACAGGATAGTAATCCTTTTGCTGAGCAATACGTCGACTTGCTACCAATGCTTACACGAATGCAGGCGTTTGTTACGTAAAGCGTTTTGCCCTGTTTTCGCGGCCGCTGACCACAACCGTGGACCCGTTTTTTTCAGGACATACCGATGATGGAAATACTGATCACCGCCGCGCTCAGCGCTCTGCTCACCTTGGTGGTGGTGGCGGCCTGGGCGCATTTTTATTTTCAGCCGCGTTTGAAGCGGGCACTTCAGCAAGAACTGGACGAGCAGAGCCAACGCGCCGCCCGGGTGATCGCCGACAGCGTCGAGGAAGCGGTCAAGCGTGGGTTGGTGGACGGCGTGCGGGCGTTGCCAACCCGCGAGATGCTGGAGCAGACCAGCCGCAGCCTGGCGCGCAGCAGCGGCGAAATCGTGGGTGACCGGCTGGGGCGTTTCTTCGGTAAGAAAGACCGCTAAGCCGCGCTTGGGCCCGATCTGGAGGAAGACGGCAGCAGCCCGTTCAGAAACAAATCCAGGTACAGATCGGCGATTTCTTCCGGGGAGTGGTCTTCGTGGTCGCTGTGCCAGCGAAGAATCCAGTTGATGGCACCGATAAAGAAATTGGAAGCAATGCGGATGTCCACCTGGCGCAGGGCCCCTTCCTTAACGGCTTCTTCGAGCAGATTACGGCTGTAGTGGTCGAACAGGCGGCGCGCTGAGATGAATTCCTGTTGCTGGTCCTCGGGCAAAGCTTGAAGGTCGCTGGCGGTGGTGTAAGCACCGTGTTCGCTCATCAGATTGATCATGAACTGGCGATAGAGGGTGCGAAAACGCTCGAGTGCGCTGCCGCCTTGTTCTTCGGCGAGATAGCGGGCACGGCGTCCGCAGTCGTACGTCAGCTTAAGGCATTCATAGAGCAACTCATCCTTACTGCGAACGTAGTAATAGAGAGCCGCCTTGGTGACGCCCAGCTCTTTGGCGATTTCTTCCAACGAGGTGTTGTGGAAACCCTTGCGGTTGAAAATCCGGGCTGCTGTTCGCAGCATCGCGCGTTGCTTGTATTCGCGCTGCTCCTGCTTGGTGGGTACGGCCCCTTTCCAATCCGCCATGAGTCCATCTCCCGAGCGTCGCGGTGGTTAGATTCGACTTCAAGTTTACCCTGTTTACCCTGAGGTTTCACCGCCACGACGACGGGATCTTGAGTGGTTATTCGCCTTTGAATCGCGGCGCTCGCTTTTCCACGAAAGCGCGCATTCCTTCCTGACGATCCTCGCTGTCGATGATCATGGCGGCGGCGAAACGCTCGAATTGCATGCCCGAATCCAGACCCACCTGGGTGCCGGTATTAACGGCTCTTTTGATAAACCGTACCGCCAGCGGTGGCTGAGCCGCGATGTGGCGCGCCATGTTCATGGCCGACGTCATCAGTTCCGCCGGCTCCACCACGCGATTCACCAGACCGATCGTCAGCGCTTCCTGGGCAGTGATCAGCTCGCCGGTGAACATCAACTCCTTGGCTTTTCCTTCGCCGATCAAGCGCGGCAATCTTTGCGTGCCTCCGGCCGCGGGCAGCACGCCAAGTTTCACCTCCGGCAGGCCAAGACGGGCGTTGGAGGCGGCCAGGCGGATGTCGCACACCAGGGCTATCTCAAGCCCACCGCCGGCGGCCACGCCGTTCAACGCGGCGATCACCGGGTGTTCGAACTCCTCAATGCGTCGGAACAGATCGTGGGTGGCCTGTTGGCGGATGTAGAAGCGGGTGCCCTTGGTCACACCCCCGGCCCGTTCCTTGATGTCCGCGCCGGCGCAAAATGCCCGGTCACCGCTGCCGGTGATCACCACGCATCGAACGCTGGAGTCATTACGGGCAAGGTCGAAGAAGGCACTTTCCAGATCATCCTTCATCGAGCCGCCGATGGCGTTCATCCGGTCGGGACGGTTAAGCCGGATCAAAGCAACGCCGTCTTCGACCGAATAGACCAGGGTTTCAAATTCCTTTTTCATCACATTACCTCAAGGTGTCTTTGATCAGCACGTGGGCAACGGCGACGGAGCCGAGCCCGATCATGTGGGCCAGGCCGATACGCGCATCGGGTTGTTGCCGCCCGCTCGCCTCGCCGCGTAACTGGCGCACGATCTCCGCCACCTGACCGATGCCGGTGGGGCCCAGAGGATGGCCCATGCCCAGTAAGCCTCCGGAAGCATTGATCGCGCAGCGGCCGCCGATGGCGGAGTCGCCGTCGAGGAGCAGGCGAAGACCTTCGCCGGCCGGCGCCAGGCCGAGAGCTTCGCCGTAGACGATTTCCTCGACCGGAAAGGCATCGTGCAATTCGACCAGGTCAAGCTGGTCCGGGCCGATCCCGGCTTGTTGGTAGGCCTGCTCGGCGGAGGCACGAACCATGCGCGCCAGTGCCGGATCGTTTTCGCCGCCGTGGGTTTCGCTGCAGGAGGTGGAGCTGGCCACGCGCACCGCGCGTTTACGGTCCAGGCCCAGGCGCCGCATCGCGTCTTCGCTGACCACGATGGCTGCCGCGGCGCCCTCGCCACGGGGGCAGCATTGCAACGCGGTGAGGGCGCCGGCGATCGGCGGCGCCCCAAGAATGTCGTCCAGGGTTCGGCGTTTCTGGAACTGTGCGTATGGATTACGCGCCGCATTGTTGTGGTTCTTGAGTGCCACTCTGGCCAGGTCGTTGCTGGACACGCCGTAATGGTCACAGTACCACTGTGTCATCAGAGCAAACTTCACTGGCGGCAGGTTGCTCAGTTCGCAGAGGCTGTCGAGCCCGGTCTTATTGGCGGCCCGCTGGCCGTCGCCGAATTTGTCGACGCCGATCGCCAGGGCCACGTCGGTCTCACCACTGGCGACATCCAGGCAAGCAAGACGAAACGCGGACGATCCGGACGCGGACGCGTTTTCCACCTGAGTCACCGACAATCCGGTTGAGCCCAGATAGCGCAGCATCACCCGGCCCGCGGCCATACCGATGCCGGTGCTGCCGAGATACGCTGCTTGCACCGCCGGCCAGGCCAGGCCGGAGTCGGTCAATGCCTCGCGCACCGCGGTCAGGCCGAGCGTTGGATACGGGGTGGACGATGGAAACTGGTAGCGATGCATGCCAATGCCGATCACATAGACCGAGCGTTGGCCATGGGGTCTCGATTCGCTCACGGGTGCGTCTCCTGAACGATGAAATGGCACGCCAGGAGTGTGGTGTCGCCCTGCTTTTCCTGGACGGGGACGGCTTGCATGCGCATGCCGGTGCGCAGCGGTGTTTCGATGGCATCGACGATGGCGTCAACCATCAGGCCGCCGGTCAGTTCAATTTCAGCCACCACCGCGGGCGCGCCCTGGTTGGGACGCAGCGCCTTATGGACGGTAACGAAATTGCGCAGTACGCCGTCGCCGGCCAACCAGCGGCGCTGCAGCAGGTCACCGGGGGCGCCACAGTTCAGGCAGCCATGCAGATCGGCGGGGAAGTTCACCTGATCACAGGTCGGACAGACGGCGACCGCGAAACGCAGCGTGCGCTGGTCCTCGGACAAGTCGTATAAGGTGGGGTTTTTCAGTTGCACAAGGGGTCCTCGTTGGCGGTAGGAAAGAATCGCGTTACAGCATGGCAAAGCCGCCACTGACGCCGACGCTTTGACCAGTGATAAAGGCGCCACGAGGCGAGGCCAGAAGCATCACCATGCCGGAAACATCCTGGGGCGTGGCGAGTCGCTGCAAGCCCCGCGAGATCGGATAAGCCTTGAGCATTTTGGCGAGCCGTTCATCGTTCGCCGGGGTCGCGCCGGGAGACAGGGCGCCGGCTTTGATGCCTTCATGGCTGACGGCCCCCAGGGCCACCACGTTCACGTTGATGCAGTCGCGGGCCAGCTCCCGTGCGATCGATTTGGAAAAGCCCAGAATCGCGGCTTTGGCGCCGCCATAGACGGCCAGCCTGGCTTCGCCGAGGCGCCCCGCCTCGGACATGATGCTGATGATTTTTCCGCTTTTTTTGGCGCGCATCCCGGGGATCACACGGTGGCAACAATTGAGCATGCCGTAGACGTTGAGGTCGATAATCTTGCGCCAGTCATCCGGGCTGGTGTCCTGAAACAGGGGAGGGATACCGCCTTTCTCACGGCGCTCGGCGATCACTCCGGCGTTGTTGACGAGGATATCCACCGATCCAAAATGCGCCTCGATCCGCTCGATCATGGCATTGACCGCATCGGTGTCGGTGATGTCGGCGGCCACGGCCAGTGCCTCGCCGCCGGCGTCGTTGATCTCTTCGGCGACTGCCTGGCAGCGTTCGGCGAACAGATCGTTGACCACCACGCGCGCGCCTTCGGCGGCGAAATCCAGGCACAATCCGCGCCCCACACCCTGGCCGCCACCGGTGACCAGGACCACTTGATGCTTAAGCTGAAGTTCCATGAACGACTCCTTTAGGTAAGGCATGTACGACCGCCCGCGTGGCGGTACGCACGAATGACACCGGGCTACCGGCTGACGAGCGTGGGTAGCCACAGGCTGATTGCCGGAAATAACGCCAGCACGATAAACAGAACGACGTCGATGGCGACGAACCACAACAGGCCGCGAAAGATGGTGACCATGGGGATACGGTCACCGACCACGCTTTTGACCACGAAGGCATTGAGACCAACCGGTGGCGTCACCAGACCGATTTCGATCAGCTTGACCACCAGGATGCCCATCCAGATCAGATCCATGTTGAACGAAGAAAACAGCGGTAAGAGCACTGGAAGCGTGATCAGGATGATGCCCAGCGGGTCCAGAAACATGCCCAGCACGATGTACAGCACCGCCATTAAAACGATGATGCCGGTAACGCTCAGATCCATGTCGATGGCCAGCGAGGCGAGCATGGCGGGCAGGCCGGACATCGCCATAAAGCGGGTGAGCAGGACCGCCCCCACGGCGATCAGCAGCACGGTGCCAACACTCTGCAGGGTATCGGCCAGCGCGCCGCGTATTTCCGTCCAACCCAGGCGCCGTTGCAGCAACGCGATGACGACGGCGGCGAACGCACCGAACGCGCCGGCCTCGGTGGCGCTGGTCGCACCGCTGTAGATGCCGCCGATCACCACCAGAGCCAGCACCGGCATCGGCCAGATCTGGCGAAGCGCGGCGAGTTTAAGATCCCAGCCGGGGCGCTCATCAATGGGCGGCGCCAAAGCCGGATTCAAATAGCAGCGCAGCACGATGCAGCCCACGTAGGCGAAGGCGGTAAGCAACCCGGGCAAAATACCGGCCACGAACAGCAAGCCAATCGGGGTGTGCGTATACCAGCCATAGATGATCAGAATGATGCTGGGCGGAATCAGCGAACCGATGGTGCCGGCGGCGGCCACGACGGCGGCGGAGAGCCCGGGCTGATAGCCGTACTTGAGCATCTCGGGCACGGCGATGCGCCCCATCGCCGCGGCCATGGCGACGCTGGAGCCCGACGCCGCGGCGAAACCCGCGCTGGCGACACTGGTCGAGACGGCAAGCCCGCCTGGCAGGCGGCCCAGCCAGAGCCGTGCGGCATTGAACAGCCCGGCGGTCATGCCGGAGTGGTGGGCGATGGCGCCCATCAACACGAACATTGGAATCGCTGACAAACTCCAATTGGCGGCGAACTCGTAGGGCACGGTCCCCAACTGGCTGAGAGCGACATGAATGTCGCGCAGCATGGCGATACCGATCAGAGAAACCGCCGCCAGCGCATAGGCGATGGGCACCCTTACCGCGAGCAGCACAAGCAGCAGGGCTATGCCGGCAAGGCCAATGATTTCCGGTGACATGGAGAGCTCCTGTTATTTTATCGTCGTGTTAAAGCAGGCCATGGGGGGAAATGGACTGTTCATCGCTGGCAGGGGAAATAAGCCGCCGGCCGTCGGTCAGCAGTTGAAGCATCAATACAGCGGTGGTGACCCCGGCGGCGACCACGATCATCCAGCGTGATGGCCAAACCGGGATTTCGAAAAAGGTGGCCTGTACGGCTTCGCCAATGGCGGTTTTTTCCAGGGCCACCAGGCCGGTTTGCCAGGCCATCAGCCCCAGAAACAATGTGCCAAGTGCGCCGGCGAACAGATCGAGCCCGAGCCGTGCCCGCGCGCCCAGATTCTGAGTGAACAGCTCGATCACCATGTGATTGCGCTGTAGCTGGACGTAACTCAAGGGCAGATAGGCGCAGGCGACCATGTAATAGCTGGCGACGATTTCCAGGGTGCCGGTGAGGGGGTGATTGAACAGCAGACGCCCAGCGATATCGGCGGTGACGTGCAGCATCATTGCAACAACCGCGATGCTGGCGAGAACAAACAGCAGACGTGATGCCCAGCTCGCCAGGCGATAGAGAGCAGCCATGAGGACTCCTTGACCGGGCCGCCTGGCCCGGCGCGTTGGTTAGCGGCGGTAGTGGTCGTAAATTTCCCTTGCCAGCAGCTCTTCAAACTTGCGCGGGTCATGGTCTATTTGCTCCACCAGCGCTTTCCATTTGCTGACCAGTGGCTGAAATTTCTCGAGGATGGGGCGAATGTCATCGATGCCACGAGCGCGCGCGTCTTTGTCGATTGAATCGATCAGATTGGCACGATAACGCTCAGTGACGGCCTCGACGCCGGGCGGCGCGGCCATATAAGTCACGCCGCTTTCCTTGGCGATCGCCCGGGCTTCATCCGCTTCCTGCTGATAGGCGCGCACGCCGCTTGCCACCAAATGGGGCAGTTGATCCAGAATCAACCCGCGCTCGTCATCGGTCAGTGACGTCCAGGTCCTCTTGTTCATGTTGAACAGGCTGCCGCTGATGTACATGCCGAATGAATAATCAATAACGTAGTGGGTGACCTCGTAGAGGCTGTAATTGGTCAGGTGACCTTCCGGGCCGAAGGTGCAATCGGCCTGGCCGCGTTGCAGCGCTTCAAAGGTGTCGGTAGGCGGCACGTTCACGGGGACGGCTCCCAGCATGGAGGCAATCTCTCCATAGGAACCCGGTGACCGGAACCGCTTACCTTTCAGTTCTTCCACGTTGTTATAGCGGTCACGGCAGATCAGCAGAAAGGGCGTGGTGGTGACATAGGCCAGCGGCACGATGTCCTGGTCGGTCAATTGTTGGGTGCATTGGGGACATTCCAGAAGCAGCAGTTCGTTGGCCACCCCGGCCATCACCATCGGATCTTTGCCGAAGGTGCCCATGCGGCTCACCATCACGTTGTACGACTGCTCGGCGAGGGTCAGAGAATCGATCATGTAGCCTGAATCCACGATCCCGCTGCGGATCGAGCCCATCACCGCGGGCAACTTCGCGGTTGTGCCACCGGGGTAGAAGCGCCAGCTCAGGTCGCCGTCGCTCTTTTCTTCCAACCGTTTCAGGAAAGGTTGGATGGCGTTCTTATTCAGCACATGCGTGGACGGTAGCGGGCTGCCGTAGGAAAGAGTGGTGGCGAAGGTGTGAGCAGGCAGGCTGGCAAGGGTACAGGCGGTCAACAGGGCCAGCAGAGCGGGTAGGCGTGTCATAAGTCCTCCTCGTTAATGTCGTTCTAATCGGGGATCTGATGGTCAATCGAGAGCTTTGAACTTTTCAGTATGTGTTTTGACTCTAAAGTTAAATAATATTCCTGACAACTGCTTTTTTGGGCAAGGAGTTGTTCGGTCTGAAGGATGGCAATGATGAGAACAACAGGTTTACGTACAGAAAAATGTATATAAGTTACTGAAAAATATGAAATTAATATTTTTTCTGGCAAGAAATTTCCGGAGAGAGGTGACAAGGCTGGAATTTGACTTTAGAGTTGAAAAATAATTTCGATCTGGCTCTAAGCGCTGCGAAGCGCCCGGTCATACCAATAAAAGGAGGGTGGATGAACAAGGTGACTCAGTGCACGGTTCAAAGCGGCGGCCAGAGGGCCACGAGGGAGGTGATCCTGGATAACGCGGCCCGCGCGGCATCGGCACTGGACGCCTTGGGCGTGGGGTGGGGCGATACGGTGGCGGTGATGATGCGCAATGACCTGGTTTTTCTGGAGGCCATTTTCGCCTGCGACCAACTCGGCGCATGCAGCGTGGCGGTGAACTGGCATTTCCAGAAGGAAGAGATCGCCTACATTCTCAGCGACAGTGCCGCCAAGGTCATGGTGATTCATGCCGACCTGCTGCCACCGGTGCGCGAGGCGATCCCTGAATCGATCAGAATCATCGTTGTTCCGCCGCACCAGACCTTGCTTGAAGCCTATGGTCTCCCGCTGGAGCAGGGGCTCCCAGTGGAAGGGCAGCGTACCTGGCAAAGCATGGTCGGCGACCATGAGCCATGGCCCAGGCCGGTGAGCGCGTCGCCGGGCAGCGTGATCTATACCTCCGGCACCACCGGGCGGCCCAAGGGCGTGAAACGTGAACCGTTGGACGCGGCCACCGCCGAGCGATCACGCCGATCACGGGCGCATATTCAGGGTTCCAGCGAAGGAATGCGTGCGTTGATGGCCAGCCCGTTGTACCACGCGGGGCCCAACGCCACGGCGAGAACGGCGGTAGCGCTGGCCTCGTACCTGAACATCATGCCGCGTTTCGATGGCGAGGAGATGCTGCGGATCATCGAACGTGAGCGCATCACCAATCTCAGCGTGGTGCCCACCATGCTGGTCCGATTGCTGGCGCTGCCGGACGCAGTAAAGCAGCGCTATGACCTGTCTTCCCTTGAGCAGGTGGTTCACGGCGCAGGGCCGTGCCCGCCGGAAACCAAGCGCCGCATCATTGACTGGTTCGGCCCGATTGTCACGGAAACCTATGGCTCCACCGAAGTCGGTTTGGTCACTCGTTGCACCTCCGAGGAATGGCTGCAGAGACCGGGCACCGTCGGGCGCCCGGTGGCCGGCGTTTCGGTGCGGGTGATGGGCGACGATGGCGACTGGCTGCCGCCCGGACAACAGGGCGAGCTGTTTATTCACAATGGCAATGCGGGTGGTTTTTCCTATCTGAATGCCCCCGACGCGACGCAAGCGGTGACCCGTGAAGGCCACATCACCAACGGCGATGTGGGGTATCTCGACGACCAGGGTTACCTCTATATCACCGACCGCAAGCGCGACATGATCATTTCAGGTGGCGTTAATATTTATCCGGCCGAGATCGAAGCGGTATTACAGCAGTGCCCCGGCGTGCACGATTGCGCGGTGTTTGGTATCGCCGACCCCCAATACGGTGAAGCGGTAGCGGCGGCGGTGGTCGCGATGCCGGATTGGCGATTGGATACGGACGCCATCAGAGCCTATTTGTCCACGCGCATTGCTCGCTACAAGGTGCCCAGGCACATCCGCTTTCATGCCGACCTGCCTCGCGAGGCGATGGGGAAGGTGTTCAAAAACAAACTTCGCGAAGCGTACCGGGCAAGCCCCGATTCCAATGCCTGATTGCCGGTTGCGTTGAGCCGCGGCGCCGTGTGCGTGCGCGGTAAGGCGTTGCCGTGCCCGAGCGGCTTCGTAAGGCCGGCATGAGAGGCCGGCATGGGTTCTATTCCATGGCCGTGATGGCCAGCAAAAAAATGAAAAAAGAGGAGAGCGACAATGATAAAAATAGCAAAGCGCTCACTGGCCTGTCTGCTGACGTTATCGTCTCTCGCGCCGCTATGCGCATCGGCGGCGGCGATCCAGGTGCTTGAGCAGGTGATTCATCCGGAGCAGGCGATTAACAAAAAAGTCGAACTGTATGGCACCGTGAGGCTGTCCACGGAGTATTCCGACTCCGATGTTTCCGACCGCGAAGCAGACGCCGATCCGCTGCTTTCGGATGGCGATGTCAGCGTCTCCAGCAACACCAGCACCCTCGGCTTTCGTGGCGAAGTTGGTTACCGCGACGGCTACACCTTTCTATGGCAGTACGAACAGCAGGTGGATGTGGACGATACCGACGCGGGGGATGTATTGACGACCCGGGACAGTTTTCTTGGTTTGCGCTCTCCGGTCGGCACTTTTTTGGTCGGGCGGGTCAACACGCCGTTCAAGAACATGGGAGTTTCTTACCTGGGCTATTTCAATACCACCGTGGCGGATTCTCACGCCATCCTTGGCGCGCCCGCGACCGGTTCCGGCGGCCGCCTGGATCTGATGGGGTCAAACAGTCTTAACTGGAAGTTCAGGTTGGGCACCGTGTCGGTGGCATTGCAGTACGCCGCCGATCAGGCCGGTTCAGTGAAGAGCGTGGATGACAATGATCGCGCCAGTTACAGCGCCTGGGTGGACTGGAAACCGGACCGGCTGCAGTTGAGTTCGGCCTATATTCATTATTCCGATGCCTTTGGTACCGGTGCGCTCGATGCCTACCGCCTGTTCGGTAAGTACGACTTCGGCGCTTTTGGCCTGGGGGCGATTTATGAAGACATCGACCCCGATGGCTACCAGGCTTTGAACCGTGAAGCCTATGGATTACAAGCCACCTACGATGTTGTCCCCCGATGGACAGTCGCCGGGCAATGGAATCATGCGCAACAGACCGCGGTTGGCGATGATGACTCCGACCAGTACAGCCTCGGCGTATTCCACGCACTCAGCGATCAGGTATTGCTGCACGCCATGTACACCATCACGCGCAACGGCGATAACGCTGCCTATAAAGGCGTCGACTATTCCCATGGTGACAAACTGGCGACGCTTGCCGGTCGGGACCCCTGGTCGGTATCGCTGGGCGCGCAATTGAAGTTCTGAACGGCCGGCTAAACAACTATCCGAGAGCGTTCAAATAACAAGCAGTGGTGACCGGCCGACGCTAGCGCGGCCGGTACAGCAAGCGGGCCAGAATCAGCAACAGGCCCAGGCCGATCATGGCCAGCGACAGGGTGTCACTGGCGAGGGAATGCCAGGTGTGCTGCCATTGCCCCAGCGCGCGTAATAACGCCAGCATCACCAGCAGCACCCCGCCCAGGGTAAATCCCAGGTCGAGCCGGCGGGCCCGGCGCAGTTCCTGGCGCAGGCCGCGCAGCTCTTCAAGGATGTCCTCCTGAAGCAGTTGCTGGCGGGCCACGTCGGCGGCGATGGCGCCGACCCGGTCGGGCAGGTCGGCGAGCCGTTCCAACCAGGCCGGGTCTTCGCGGCGCAGCAGGGTCATCAGTTCGCCTAGCCGCACGTGATCATCGAGCCAGTTGCGCACCAGCGGCCAGAGGCTGAATTCGCTGACCATCCGTTGCAGCCGCTGCAGGGTGTCGGCGGGGCCGGTGATGCGCAGTTGCTGGTCGTCGTCGGCGCTGTTGGGCACCAACAGCCAGTGCAGCATGGCGCCGAGCGAACCGCGCACGCGCACATCCACCGGCCCCTCGTAGTCACCGAGCAGCTCCAGGCCGTCTTCATAGATCAGCACATAGAGCGCCCACAACGGGCTTTCGCCGCGCAGGCGGACCACCGTGCCGTGCAGCGCGGCCAGCTGTTCGCGGCCGCGCGGGTGGCCGGTGAGCACCTGGTTGAGCAGGGTCTCCAGGGCGCCGTGCATGAGCAGTCCGGAAAGGGCCGAGGGGGGCGTCATGGGCGGGGCGCGGGCAGGGTCATAATCGGAAAAGGTCCTTGTTGATCAACGCCTTGGGCATACCGGTAAGTATGGTGGAAATGGGACCGCGTTGCCAAAAAATACATTATTGTGGTTATGCCGGGCGCTATACTAGCCACCTTCATAATTACATAACATTGGCTCATTTGACTCGGGACGGCGTTTGCGGGAACTGTTCGCGGTGGCGCTGGGGTATTAGAGTGCGCTTCTCCAGGGCCTGTGGCTTCGATGCGATCATCGCAAGGGCCGGCGCGGTCGATCACCGACGCCGGCGTGACAGCCCCGGCCATGGTGACACGGGCATTTGTCGCGTTCCTGATTCGCTCGCCGCCTGTCGCCGCGACCACCAAGGTAACCAAGGGCAGGAACACGCCCCAACCGGCCCCAAGGGGAGTCATTGTCCACATGCTGGATTCGCTTCTGTCTTATCCGGATTTCTGGAAGATCGTCAGTATCCCGTTTATCGCCGGCATGGTCGGTTGGGTGACCAACTGGGCGGCGGTGCAGATGACCTTCTATCCCCTCGAGTTCGTTGGCATACGGCCAGTGTTCGGCTGGCAGGGCATCATTCCCTCGAAAGTGGAAAAGATGGCCGCCATCGTGGTGGACAAAACGCTGCAGAAGCTGGGCAGCCTGGATGAGTTCTTTCGCGAGATGGAGCCGGAGAAGATCGCCGCGCACCTGACCAAAAGCATTCAGGCGCGCATCGAAGAGTACGTCGATGAGGTCATGACCGAGCGCAACGCGGTGCTCTGGGAGAACCTGCCCCTGGCGGTAAGACGGCGGGTCTACGCCCGCGCCCGGCGGGCGATTCCCGCGGTGATGGACAGTCTGGTGGACGACATCAGCCGCAACCTGGAGAACCTGGTGGACATGAAGCACATGATCGTCGAGCGCATGCGCGGTGATAAGGCGCTGATGGTGCAGATGTTCAAGGACGTGGGCGAGCCGGAGTTCCGGTTTGTCACCAACTCGGGCTTCTACTTCGGCTTTCTGTTCGGGTTGATCCAGATTCCGGTGTTTATTCTGGTGCCCGGCAACTGGGTGTTGCCGCTGTTCGGGTTTATCGTCGGCATCGCCACCAACTGGCTGGCGCTGAATGTGATTTTCCGGCCGTTGAATCCGGTGCGGGTGGGGCCGTTCCGGATTCAGGGATTGTTTCTGCGCCGCCAGAAAGACGTGGCGGAGTCATTCGCCCGGCTCACCACCGAAGAGCTGGTGACACTGCGCAATATCATGTATCAGGTGGTCAACGGTCCGCGTGGTGATCGCACCAAGGCGCTGATCAAGCGGCAACTTAAGCCGTTGCTCAACGGCGGCTTTATTCGCACCGCCGCCCAGCTTACCGTGGGCCCGGGCGGGTATGCCGACTTGAAGAAGGCGGTGGAAGACAAAGCCGTTGATCTGGCGGTGGAGCCGTTCGACGACGACCGTTTCAACCGCGAGCGCAGCTCAATCATCGAGCGATTGATGCGCGAGCGCATGCAGGCGCTCAGTTCCGAGGATTTTCAGGATCTGCTACGCCCCGCCTTCCAGGAAGACGAATGGATCCTGATCCTGGTGGGCGGCTTTCTCGGTGCCATGGCCGGCACCGCCCAACTGATCTTTATGTTCGGGCTCAGCTGATGGTCCTTTCCCCGTTCCACCTTATTCTGCTGATGGTCGGTTGCGCGTTGTTGTCGTCGCTGGTCACCGTGGTGGTGATCGCGCTGGCGGTGAAATTCCGCTATGGCCCGCGGCTTGAGCGGCACATCGACCGCCGCCTCGACGAAGGCGCCGACCAGCTCACCCAGCGTTTCGTGGCGATGCTCACCGGTAAGTCCCGCGATGTGATTCGCGAACGTGCCCGGGATCTGGCGCGTCTGGTGGGTGGCCGGCGCCGCGAGGACGACGACCCGCGCTGAAGGGCGCCAGACGCCAGACGCCGGACGCTGGACGCTAAACCCGGTGCTGAGATGGCTGGCGTGTTTTCTGCTGCGCCTGGCAGCAAACACACCGCACCTTCCAGAGTCAGGGTTAAGCGTCTGGCGTCTGGCGTCCGGCGTCCGGCGTCCAGCGTCCTCGCCCGTCTCACGGGCGTTGTTCGACAATTCCCCATGAACCGTGCGCCATCCTGGCCTATACTGCCCGGCGCTGATCACCATCGTTTGTGTTGTCCCGCTGCCATCATCTGGACAATGTCGCCGGGAGAGTAAGGACCATGTCGGACGAGCATCCAAAAGACGAACGCGGCCACCCGTTGAAGGCGCTCACCGGCGCTTCCCGGGATTTCCGCAAGTACACCCACCAGATCTGGCTCGCCGGCCTGGGCGCCTTCGCCCGGGCGGAGGAAGAGGGCAGCGGTTTCTTCGACGCCCTGGTGGACGTGGGCCGCGAGGTGGAACGGCGCGCCAAGGAGAAGACGCCCCGCGTCGAGGACATCAAGGAGCGGGTGCGCCATCACACCGGCGAAACCATGGAGCGCATGGAAAAGGCCTTTGACGACCGCCTTACCAAGGCGCTGTCACGGTTGGGCATTCCCAATAAGCGGGAGGTGGAATCCCTGCGTTTGCGTGTCCAGGAACTCACCGACGCTCTGGACCACATGGAACGGGACGAAGAATCCGACCCGCCGGCGGCCGGCCCCGACGACGAAGGCGAGCCGCGCGCCTGACCCCCCAGCCCCCAGCGCGCTCCGCCGTGAAGCACGCCCGCCGCCGGCGCCGGGCCGGCCTCTTGCCCTGGCGGCGGCGCCCGCTTTGCCCCCGAATGGCCACAGTCAGGCACCCCGTTTCGAGGCACGCCGGCGCCCTAGGGCCTGTTCACACTACTTGCATCACGCCTGCTGGATGTCATTT